>Ga0209367_1000788_pt1 | contig 35253 bp, 16 predicted proteins | sample WorMetLIZISLAND2_FD_187412 | JGI IMG/M metagenome (GOLD analysis project Ga0209367, IMG submission 187412) | Marine gutless worms symbiont microbial communities from Max Planck institute for Marine Microbiology, Germany - Olavius geniculatus... ... | reverse complement strand
TTGCACTAGGTCACTGAAATTTTGCATGCCTTCGTGACACAGGGCTAATTATTTGTGCAAAGAATTTTTCTTAAAACTTAACCGTTACTCAGGGTACATCCGTGACAGACGACGACGAAACAGACAGAGGACGACAGCCATGCCATAAGCTCGACCGTTACTTAAGTACGGTCGGCTAATAAAATATTAACCAATGACAATGTTAAACGTATCGTATTGATTCAACTCTGTTGGCCGTCACGTCTTGGTAGTCCAGGCGCAAGGAACTGACAAATGTAAATTCGTTCAACCTACGCTACATATTAGATTTGACTGGACAGGGTGGCAGACTGAACCTTATAAAACACCCCCAGGTAGTGTGTACAATTAAATTGTGGTATACAATTTTTCCACACGCTACTTTGTAAAGTAGGATGACGACCGGTAAAAGTAGAGGAGGGGTAACGTAATTGTCAATATCTTTGCCAATATTTGACCAATTTTAATGTTTTTGGTACCCATGGATAGGTCTTAGTTTTTTGGCCCATTAACCCAACTTGTTTTGTCAAAAGTTCGTCAAATCTCTACTAAATTTAATAATTTGTGACACACTGATAGCCAAAACGATAGAATTATGTCAATTACCGTTATTGTTTACCTCACGTAATTTATGTCACCACACTACCGTGTAAAACGCAGCTGCTCCAAATTGTTGCATAATGCTGAGTTGTTGTCTCCGTAAAAGTTCGAACGATTTAATTAAGCACACAATAAACTAAAACGTGATTTATTTAGCAGAATTATAAGGTCCAGTAACAACTTGCTTCCAAATTATTATAATTTATGCCCAAAATCTACACAATGGCATAGACGTGATGCCACGACAGATAGCGGCATTAACGATCAACTGATCAATATCAGAGCACTTATTCGTGGATTGAATGTGTTTTAAGCTCATAAGTCAGCTATTTTGTTGTTTGCTAAGAATCCTGAATTGTTGGAAAACATAGGCCCTATTCAGTTTTTAAACGACCCTAGTGCGGTCGCGCTTATGGCATAGCCTAATGTTGTGTCCGTCTGTCGGTCACGTCTTTATATTGTGGCTAAACGGTACGTCTTACGGAAAAAGCAAATTGCCTGACTGCTACACCATGTGGCACCAATTAAGGCCCGCTACGACCCTTCATTCTCTCAAAGCGTAGGTAAGCCTACAATAAACTACAGGGTGCGGCAGAAATAAGTGGACCCCTAAATTTTTTCGCCTTTTTCTCAGCAACCGTTTGGGATTTTAATATGAATTTTTACAGCTTTATTTAGTGAAACCTTCTATATTTAACTGCCAAGTAAAATGTGATTCTGTTGAAAAAAACGAAGTTATAGACTTTTTAACATGACCGCCTACCGATTTTTCGGCGTTTAAAAATGTTCATGCTAAAAATGCTATTCAATTTTCAAAAACTGGTTACACGTTACTGCCGATGACGTCACAGTTTACACCCCCAAGTACTCGCATTGCGAATTGCCCGCCATAGGAATACGGTCTTAGCCAGTACCTATGAGCACCATTCAGTGGGTATACGACTACGTATTGGGCAAGGCTGTTCAAGGCGGTGACCGGTCAAATATCCAGCCCTCACAGAGCCGGATCTTTGACCGGTCATGATCGGGCGCGTAAGTGACAAAACTTGACTGGAATATAGGCTATAGAATATTCTATGCCATCGAAAAATACGCGTAAAAACTGAAACTAAAGCAAACATTCCCAGGCCAGGGCAAGGACAACCAGAGTACCAATTCTCAAGTTAATAAGTCACTGTGAACCAGCCCTTACTGATCACACATCAGCGATTATCAAAACGATCTTCACCTGCGATCGTGCTATATTACCGTATCATTTTACAGTTACACTTATTACCTCCGCCAGGGAGGTTATGTTTTTGCCAAACTTTGTATGTCTGTCTGTGTGTCAGCAAGATAACTCAAAAGGTTATGGATGGATCTTTCTGAAATTATGAGTGTATGTCGGGAATGGCACAAACTACCAGTGATTCAATTTTGGGGGTAATCCGGAAGGAATCCTGGATTCTGGATCACTTTGAAATTTTTGTCAACACTGCTTTCAATGGGGCATAAGGGAAACCGCTGCCAAACCGAATATGGTGCTGACACCTGGCGAACAACATGGCGTTGGCGGAGGTCTGCAGTCTCTGACTACTTTCTAGTTATTAAATTTCGCACCGTGCCATGACAGAATCTTGTTCATATGTTTGACTAGGGCCTATGGAAAATAATATCTTCCGTTCAAACACGTAACATATATTACGATTAAATTATTAAAGGTTTTTTAATAAAAAACGCAGACAATACAAAGCGTAAAAATAATTCTGTGCTTTCGATTGCCATCCGTCCCTAAAGTTTTTATTGGACCCTCAAAAATATTGGCGCAGCTTTACGCACAACAGGATTGTAATGCTATAGCATGCATATGCCTTCGCAATTCTGTCTGTCAGTCTGTCGGTCACACGCGTGGATCAGTCAAAAACGGTGCAAGCTAGGATCACCAAATCTTCACAGTCGGCTGCAGACCGGTCGTTGAGAGCCACAGCGGGGCCCGGGGAAACATTCTCGTGGGGACCCCAAACATTTTCACAGGGCCCCTCTGGGAAAATTTAAGAAAAACAAATTTTTCTTTCAAAGTGGTACATTCTGGCGTATTTATATTTATGGCCGACGGCAAACGTCGCGGGGCCCAGGTAGCTTACACCCCTACCCCACCCTCTCGACGGGCCTGGTCGGCTGAGTTTGTCACTGTCCGTCACTGTTTTCATAAGTTATTGTTTAATATTAACCGACAATGTGTCAAGGTCATGAAATATTTTTTTCAAAAAATTGAAAATTACTTCCCATCCCATCCCTAATTTTTCTCTGAACTGCAGCCAGAAGCAAAAATATTTGTATTTAAGACCTAAACACTACAGAACAGAACACAACGCATAATAAAAACAAGTATGCAAGCAGTACAGGCAAAATCTTACTAAACAAGAAGCGCATAGAGATCTGAAACCTACGTCTGTAACTGCGTGCTGCCACCTAGTGAAATCAACAAACTTAACGGTCGAGTGGTCAGAGTAAGGGGTAATGTGAGGTTACTGCGTTTCCACACTTCATATTTTCAGTCTGTATAATTATCCCGCCTGTGGCCAACCAACTGTCGAGAAAATCAGTAAAACTGGTTAAAGATTATAAAAGTGGTGGTATAGCTCTAAATGGGAAGCCCATCTCAAAGCTACGGGGCATCACATGCCGTATGGGATCACACAGTGTTACCTGCCACTAGTACTAGCTACAATTATACACCTATCTGAAAAAGTCCTACATAAGACTGACAGATCAGCAGTCAGGATACGTCTCCATGCTGCTTCTGTAGTATATATCGCACGGCGTCTCCGACATTTGAGACAAACAGTGTCGGTCGAAACAGGTCCGCCGTGACATCAGCAACGAAATCGCGGTGACAATGACCTTGACACGCCCGCCCAAGGTCACTGACACTAGATCCAAGGGCATTATCGAGTCCAACAGCCAGGCCAAGGTCATTCGCAGCTGGCCCAAGATCACTACCGGCAGTCTGTTGAGACCTACTACCAGCGACAGTGTTGGAACAGTGAACTCCAGTGGATACAAGGATGGACTCCACATGTTGGACGGTCTGCGGCAGGACCGGAGCATCCGCTGGGACACGTCTTGGTTCAGGTACCATAACCCCAGACAGGTAGCGACGATACAGATTTGCTCCCAGGATATCAGCTTCCATATTGTCCCTGTACAATCAATCAATTAATGCTGTCATTTGCCTCCTAACATCAAAGGCTAAAATACGGCACTTTATGGGAAACCCATCGCAGAGCTACGGATCATCACCTGCCATATGGGATCATACAGCGTTGCCTGCCACCTGACCAGACGAACACACACGCCTTAACCCCAGCCAGACAGGCCGGTACTTGATTTACCTACCCTGGGGGATGGAAGGCTGAGTTGACCTTAGCACTGATTATAACTGAGATGGTTTAGCTGTCCGCCGACAGTGGCCCATCCAAGTAGTAACCAATTAATAGTTACCTGAAAGGGAGTTGAACCCAGAACCTTGCAATCCTAAGTCCACCATCCTAATGGTTACACTACCAAGCAATCTTCCATCTGCCTACAGTTCAATGCAGTCTGCCTGGAAGACACGTTCCCAATTTCCGAGTATGCACGGCAACAATTCCATACACGACCGTTCTTAGTTCAATGTTTCAAACCTAGCAACAAAACTGAGTACCATAATTTTAAAAAAATGAATATACTAACATAAATGATAAACGGACATACCCGATCATGTAGAGAGTGGTCGGCGAGGGTAAATGCATCTTGAGTGCAACCTTTGCTAGCATGTGCTCAGCAAACCTGAACGTTATCTCACTCGGCTTTCCTATGATCACTGAATACTTCAGATCAGCTCCCGTCACTTTCTGCGCGCATGCAACACAGGGTTTTAAACAATACAGCTCTTCATGGGAAGCCCATTTCTGAGCTACGGAGCATCGCCTTCCATATAGGATCACAGTGTTAACTGTCACCCAAGACAGGTAAACCTGCCCCATCTTAGCCCCAGTCAGACAGGCCGATACCCAATTTACGTACCCCAGAAAAATGAAAAGCTGAGTTGACCTTGGTGTTGGTTATATACCAAGATGGTTCACCTGTCTGCAGACAGTCAATCATCTAAGTAGTAAGTAACATAATAATATGCCGATCAGGAGTCAAACCCACAACCGCACAATTTTAACATCCTACCATTACGTTATCAAGCCACCATTACCACACTTTTACTGACCAAAATTCTGCAACTGGTATCTCGCAAACAGTTTACTCCTGAACGCCAAGTCCGACGTGATACTGCTGGGAACTGCCAACCAGCTGCGAGTGGCGGCCTCAGTCGATTCGGTCGAAGTAGCTGGAGTGACACTGCTAGTTGCGTCAACTCTGAAGTCAGTCGGCGTCATTCTGGACCAGCGACTCACGCTCAACGACCATGCAACCGCTGTAGCCAAGTACTGCAACTACCACACTCGGGCGATCGAGCATGTTTGCCATCTCCTGCCAGAGTTTGTGGATCGAACATTAGCGTGCAGCTTAATCAACAGACGAATCGACTACTGCAACTCGCTACTGCACAGAGCTCCAGAGTCGACTATAAAGAAGCCGCAGCGATCACAGGACGCCGCAGCGATCACAGGACACCGCAGCTCGTGTGGTACTTGCAGCAAATCGCCGATCTGATGCCAGGCCACTTCTTCACCAGCTTCACTGGTTACCGGTGCGCCAACGTGTGCTGTACAAGATGGCTGTACTGATGCGGAAAACTCGCACGTCCGGTGTCCCGACGTACCTCAACGAGCATCTGGTTCCACATGTCGCAGTCCGCTCAACACGTTCTGCTTCACTGCCTCTGCTGACTGTACCAAAACTGATAACTGACCTCTCTAGGCGCTCATTTTGTTACTCTGCATTTATTACTTGGAATAGCCTTCCATCAAATATTTTACTGTGCAACTCAGACTCTGTTTTTAAGAAACATATGAAAACGTTTCTGTTTAATACCGCCTGATTGACTGTCGTCCAGTGCCTCTGTAGCTCCGCATATTGGCGCTATATAAATATGATTAGTACTACTAGTAAAAATTTCGAAATCCATCTCATCGTTCATTGTATTTCAGTATGTAAATGCTGTGCTAGTGCTACACGTTGTTTATTTTGAACCCAAAGCAAATTCATCAACTATACAGAATTTACATTTTCCAAGACTTTCCAGGACCCCATGTCTTAATTTCACCTGGATCTGCCAGTGTGCCCAATTCCACCACAAACCCTTCGTTACATTTTTAGTCGCTGCACTGCTAAGACCTTACGACCCGATCAAACAACTGTTTTAGTGACTAATAGGCAAGTGTGAAAATCTGCAGCAAAATTGTGATACCTTGAACAGCGCTTCCAGACACAGGATAAACGCTCCATTGCCGAACCTCACAAACGCGCACATGTACTTGAACATAAATTACATGCTCGAGACAGTGGCATATATTGAACAGACTAAGAAAAATGCACAGTTATAAAATCGTTATCTAGACAGAATACTACCACTGCTACTGTTACTGCTACTGCAACTACTATTTATACTACTACCACTACCTTTGCCACAATAACCAAAACTGAAAATGTCTGTAAAATAGATACGCAAAAATTGTGCAAAAAATCTAAGATACAGCTGCAGTTATTCAACATCAATCATTTATGATAAAACAAGTTTTCAACCACAGTTTTCAGTCAGAAAAATTGGAGTACTTTTGAAGCACTTTCAACACTCTCTTCCATTAAATTCCAAAACCTTCAAGAACCTATTCAGATTTCAAAGACGCTGCAGATCCCGGAAAAATGAAAATTTTTTTCTCAAGGACTTTCAATGACCTGTGGCCACTCTGTGTACATCATATCAGTGAACACTGGGTGACTTCAGTTTTGACTTAGACCTCAGCAAATTGGCATAGCAAAAGTCTAAGTCTGTACTTAGACTAAAGTTCAACCAAACTTTGATTTAAGTCTACCAACTTTATGTTAATCAATTAGAAACAGATGAGAAATAAATCAACCAATTTTGCTTGGACTTAGCTTATTTGTGTGGTGCATGCAAACAACATGCTAACAATGTACATAGAAGAAAAATTTGTTAAAGTCATTACGGCGTTGACTTAATTCAATATTAACTAAACTATCGATACTTAGTGGCCTAGTGTAAATCATTGCTCTGTTTTTGAATGGCGAAATCACTTCACTTTTTGTCTAAGTATGTTCTTAAGACAAACTTTGGCTCAGCAAAAGTCTAAGTCAAAAACTGAAGACAAGCATTGTTAAGCACCACTTACCGGGGAAAGCAAGATCGTGACATATACTGTAGATCAGGGTTACACAGAATCACAGGCAAGGTCTGTCTAAACTCTCGACTGTTCCCAGCGGCCGGCCTCCCATTGGTCAGAAGTAGATCAACCAGAAGCTGCAGCGGGGTTTCCCAGTGCTTCGGTTCACCGCATACAATAACCGTGTCAACTAGCGGTGGACTGAGAGATTCCGTGATACGAAGCTCCGACTGTGACAAAAACAGATAAGACTCTCATTTTCCTACAAAATAATAATAATAATAATAACAAATAGACTGTAAAGCCTCGTGCAAGGCAAAATCTGTCCATAGCCACCATCTGTGATATTTGTAGCAATGATGTCAGTGTCAGCCAATAGCTATCGATGGAAATAGTTGAAACTGGTTCCTAATGGATTCATAATGAGTTCGGGTAAAAAATGAATACAAATTTTTCATCAAACATAAAGCACTCGTAACGTGCACAGTCTTTAGTTGAGGTCTACTATATGAAAATATATTAAAATCACAAATGTCAATTTTGATAAAACTTTGCTTTAGTCATGTACTTTATGTAGTAAGATAGTAACAAAACTGAGGATATCAAACTTAATTAATGTAGCACGAAAACAATACTCAAGCTAACAAACAGAACCTGCTAAAATGCACTTTTCCAGTGAACACACTACTAATGATACTATATCAATAGTACAAAAATAATAACATAATAAAATAATAACACAATAATTTTACATTGCAATATACATATAAAATATATACTGTACCTATAACATAAAATAGAACAAGTCAGCAGATTAAATAAGTAACAAAAACCAAAGTAACCCGGTAAAAAGGAGAATCGCTAAATTACTGTTTTGATTTGCCAGGTGACAGCAGCAATTAGCAATTTACGTTTTAGCTGAGGTTCAACGCCCAAACTCCCCTTCCCCTTTTGGTCAGAAGCCCCATCTAGCAAAATTTGTTAAATTGGACCCTCAAGTATACCTGCCAAATGGTATTTAAATTTGTCAAACGGTTTAAGCAGGATGCACAAATGCGACAGATGAGCGACCACGCTATACAGAAATGTTGCTATAGGCAAAATCATTTGTGCAGCAAAGTGAGTCAACCTAATATTATAAACATTACTGGATAAGTAAGCGACTGATGAATCCTTAACGTGCTTACACAGCAAAGTAACTAAATTGAACTGAACTGACATGATTTAGTTTCTGACAAACTGAACTATGGGCAAGCCCATTAGTCATTGGTTGATGCATACATGAGCATAGTTACACAGTTACCAACACTGCAGACAGCGACTACTGTAATGCACTACTGCTTGCCCATTGACCAGACTGTCAAAAAATAAACCATGTCAGTTAAGTTCATTTAGGTCGTTTGTATGCGCTTTTAATCAACCAGAAAAAGGTGATCAAACAAAATGCTACGTACAGCGGCTCTGGATTTGTCATGATCAATAACATCCAGCAGTGGATATGCGTCACTCAGTTCGTCTATGCTAACTGCATGCTCGATGCCTAATCTGAGCTATGTAAGAAATACACCGCACTCTGAAATACCCTACTCACTATATCAACACTGCATAAATACTGCAAGTCAGAGAGGAGCAACAAATGCATTACATTGTGCAAAATTCATGGTTCCTACCACCCGGTACTACTTTGCAGTATTCATTGTCGCTGACGTTTTCAAATAAGACAAATAATTTTCCCCTCACTGATTTCTTTACGTGCACAATGATAAACCAACAGTAGGTACATAAGTCTACAACAACATTGTAAAATGCAGTGACCTGTATCTGTGGTAAAAAAGACATCTCCGAGTTAAGGTACCCCACAGGGGGAGAGGTTTAGAGAAGGAGTGGCTCCCTGAAAAAATGTTGATACTGAAGTGTCAAAGTGACATATTTTGTAGACTCCTTCCTTCCTTACTTTACCTTACCTCCGGGGTGGGCAGGCTCTTACACCTGCCCAGCGCTGAGGCCGTATCAGTTCGGCCCAATGCTCATCCCCGAATGTAACCACAAGGTTACTGGTAGCGGCTAAAAAGCCGTAGACGGCTGTGAAGCCATAAATAGACGGCTGTAAGTTAGCTCCTCAGTTAGTTAGCTCCTCACCTCCAGATTTTAAAAATCTTTCGGGTCATTGGTGCAAAGCCCCACCACCACAACAAGATGGCTGACCACGGTAGGGATTTTGTGGACTCTGTAGTGCTAAATTTAATTTTTCCTCACTTTACCCTGACCCAATCCACCGTCCCTGACTTTCCATGACTCTCACTGACTTCTTAAAAATTTCCGATTTCCTCTGATTTCCCATTATAATAGGAATCATGAATTATCTTGCTTCACTCATAAGGGCACTGCCACTGCAAGAATTCACTTGGTTCATTTAGACTATCAATGTAGCATGAGCGCTAGGTGGCCACCGACCTTTAGACAAAACCAATCAGCATGGGGAAATAGATCCCCCTCCATAGGTTGCAACAGCGACAAAATTCACCATCGCTATTTATTGCTGTTATTACTCAGCCAAAACACCAATACTCATTTTACCATAACTGGCTTCATGCCTGCAAATAGTCACCCATCCAGATACTAACTAGGCACGGTGTAGAGCAACTTCGTTGATTGGACACAACGTGTTAGCACTACACCACGCCAATATGTAAATAACAGAGAAAGAATTAATGAAAAGCAGTGAATTTATGCAGGCCAAAGGATACTCTTGTTGAGCAATATCAACAACGGGACCCTGGCCAACAATGACACAGCTTTTACGGCGTAGTGACGGACCAAGAGTCAACAACGGAGTGTGAGAATGTATCACCTGCTCATCACTAATCTAAAAATAAACACACAATAGTTTAGGTGCAAAAAACGGGCTACTTGGTCTATGATTAATGCAGTGCAACATACAGCATTAGTATAAATTATTATTGTCATTATATCCGCAACCCAGATTCGGCAGGACTGACAAATACATAAATTTACTGACTTACTTACATACTTATTTAACCCCTGACTGATGAGGACTTCAGACTATCTTGATCTCCCAGTCTTGGTACAATTTTTTTCATCAGTAATCTTTTTATACTTATTAATTAATGTATTTTATTATCGCCAGCCAAACTCGCATAACAGTCATGTGCTAATGAAAACCCACTGGCTAAACTGTGCAACAAATTAAAAGTTTACAGTCTCATTATTTATTCACTAGTTGTTTTCACCTAGTATCAAAAACCCCGGATATCATTGTTCCATACCATCTAAAAACAGCGTATGTAGAGAAATGATGTTTCCACATTAGTAGTGCCAATTTCAATTTTCCAGTTGCACAATACCTCACGTTTACAAAAGATCAAAGACCTACAGCAAATTCAGATACACAAAATGACATGTAAGATGTTGTACAGCTTGTTGTGTTTTTAACAAGTCCACAACACATCACAGGCTGAATGGTAATTCAAGCCATGTGTTAATGGCAACTTCTCTTTCTTATGGGAAATCCAAAAATTCGACCCCCGACAGAATCAAAACCCCAGACCCAACTGAGATAACAGTTGATTACGTCGGCGAAAGGACCTGTCAAGCAAAATTTTATGCAAATCACTCCAAGGGGAACTTCTCGGCAAATGGATGAAATATACGCAAAAATTTTTATTTATATATGCCGTTTTTTTCTTTAACTCACCCACAGGTCAGACCCCTTAAGGGATTTTTACGCTTAATACGTCAAACGACGATATTATTCAGCAGCACATTGACACGCAGTCAGTGTGATGTGGACAATATCACCTTTTGTGATTTTTGCTGTTTTCGATGCGCGAGTTCTTCAATGTTGCCATTAACAAGTGTATAAACTGATGTTTTGTACATTTATTAAAGTAGTAAAGATCACCTCACACTTGAGCCAGTCCCGAAGACGTGAAGCTTTAACCCATGCCGAGCCAAAACCATTCGTGAGAAAGACAAAAGGGACTTTGGGCTGACTAGTATTCTGATCGCAGAGCAACCTGACTGCTTCAACTGCCTCAGGAATTGGATTTAGACCACGACTAATCACACCGTCAATGTCGAAACAGATTCCATACTACAGTGAAACATAATCATAACAGAATACATTGCTGGGTCAAAGTGACAAGTAACTAACTACAAATAATCAATTAAACTATAACCAAATTTCAGCTAAACATTGATTAATCTGTTAGTTAGCAACTAAAGTTAACTAAACTGATAATCTTTAATTTAACTTCCTCCAACTAAATTACAACTTTTGTGGGGTAAATTGGCGCATTACTATTAAAACTCAAGAAATAAAACATTTGTTGCCTGATTTTATTCACACATTTCTACTGCCTGCATTGCTGTAATTAGCCTATCATATACGCCAAAGGCATCATGAATATTAATGTACTGCCTGTGGCTGCAAAAGCGTGAGCAGACGAAAACTTTGCCGGCGTGTGCATGCGTCAACGTGAGAATGGACGACTGTATGCTAGGTAATTCCAAAATGAAATTACCCAACATCAACTATGCTGGGACTTGCTAGTCTGACCGCTATGCTGTCTTTTTTGCATAACAACTGATTTTATTGATTAGTCTCAGACTTGTTAGTCCCGACGTAGCTGCTAGTCTTGACATAAACTAAGATGTTGTTATACGCAAGGACCCTGAGTCCTTAATATCTATTTTCAACAAAAAAATTAAGACTCACGGCCTGGGCCCCTGGGGCCCACTTGTCTACGTCACTGATAACAACAGACACTGACCTGAGACAATGTGGAAGTATGTCGCTTGAGCAAACTAATACTCAGCAATTCCAGTGATCTCTGCAGCATATGCCTCAGCATTACAAGTTCAGCTTTTCCACAGTAGCCAGTCAAGCCACCCTACAGCACACATTATTCATGTAAAAACATGTGACATTAATTACCGGGTATACTGCAGTTGAGCAGACTGGAAAATAAAACAGCATGAAGGTAATCTAATTAAAGCGTTCATAATCGTGAATGCTCTTGAAGACATTAAGTATAGAAAATACTTTGTTGAATCTTTAACATGGGGTACAAACAAGAAATTTGAGCTAATACTCACGAGACACACAAAAGCCTATAGCAGTTAGTGTTCGCAAACTGTCAGTCTATCTCCAGCCATTTCGTCGCAGTTCATTATTGAACTGAGCACTGTGCAACCGTAGATCGCAAAAATAAAAAAAAACCCTTACTTTGGAAGTTCAGGGTCTTCGAAAGTATCGATGTTGATACAACTGAAAAGTTTGGCTTTAGCGCATGTTGTGATAGGCAGCATGCAAATGCCTAACTGCAACCGTTTTTACGAAAGACTAGCCAAAAGGTAAAATAACGACATTTACAAAGGTACCGCTTTTGATGCCCTTGTGTGCACGTTTCCTTGAACATAGAAAATCGAAAATTGGCCATTGAAATCTACGTTCAATGCTGAAAATTTTATATGCAGCTTCTCCATGGCTATCTCAACTGATTTCGGTGCAATTAACTCTCAAAATGTGTCTTGCAGCCCAATACCGCCAAAAAATTCATAAAAACCCCTGTATTGGCATTCAAGGTCATCCATGGTCATTGAATTCGGTGGCAATCGAGAGCCAGTGTATGATTTCCTATTAGTGATTAATACTAACCTAAACCCTATCTCGTACCGTTATTGCGATACAGTGACTTAGTGGCTAAAATAATAAATTTTTCCTACCCCCTCTCATTTAGTGCCATCGTCTGGAGTGACCCCCTTCAAATTTATGGAAAAGCTTTACGGTTCCTAAAACTAGAGTCTTCTAGGCAGCTGACGATGAAGATTTGGTGATCCTGGTTTGCACCGTTTTTGAATGATCCACACATGTGACAGAGGGATGGATGGACAGACAGACAAAATTGAGATGGCTAAGACGCGCAAAAGCAGTAGCTGCTTTCGGGTGTAAAAATGAAATGAAATTACTCAAATACACATTAAATACCACTATAAGTACCAACAGATTTTTCTTTCAAAGTAATTGATCGCTGGAATAATTTAAATTGCGGTGTAGTTGCAAGCACAATATGGTAGTCTCAAAAGTTAAAAACACTTACCCCGTCGACAGTCGACGGCCTGGTAGGACTAAAATAAAGCTGAAATAAATAAATCTAAGTTGTGTAGTAAGATTATTAAGCTACACGAGCAGGCCATTATGGTTCAATTCTACCACTGTCTAGCTGAGAGTAAACTGACAGATTATTAACCTCTGCACAAGTCATGGTAAATCGCATCACTCTCCACCTGTGCAGATTTCATCTCAGCAGCCAGTGCTGCTAACAAGGAGTTTATTAGAACTTGAAGTTAAAGATCCTTCTAATATTTTTGCGCTTTGAAATTAGTGAATGTATTTACCATCTCTAATGCAGTATTAGTGGCGGTGTGAAATTAACAGCAGTGCAGCCGAACTGACTAGTTACCCAATTAGCAGTACTTTAGATCACCGAACTGCTTTTAATAAATTCTGATTCTTTCGACTCAGTTGGGCGAACTGACGATAGTAATTTTGGTCACCAATCTTTCAGTTCGCCGAACTGACCGTAGCACTGAGCTTACAAAAGTGGGCGTGGCACTTGGCCAACATAGATTAAAGCCGTACTGAAAGACTCACGAAAAAAGCACAGTAAGTCAATACGGATAAAAAGAATGAGATTCCAACAGATTTATTACGTGGGCCGTTTTAAAACTAAACTCAAGTAAAACAATACTAAACTTTTAGTTACTAACCTTCAAATAAAATCAACATTACACATCGAATATTTAACTCAGTGCGCGTTGTTTATTTTTCTTTTATTTATGCTAGTGATGGGTCAATACGTCGTAATCGTATCATCAAAATATCGTATCAACTTTTACGTCTTTCAATGTTTGACATGCTAGAGATGTCAAGATCAAATGAACTAAAAATCATTTGTCTTTGACTTTTTTAAATATCAAAATCATTTGGTTTAAGTTTTGACTTTGACTTCTGCAAATCATTTGATTTTGACTTTAACATTAAGTCAAATAATCCATTTGACTTGACTTTAGCTTTGACTAGAGCTGCGAAAGCGTTAATTTTTTTAAACACGTTAATGCATTGCGATAATTATTTTAACATGTGTTAACACATTAATAAGCATCATTAATATCGCTGATATTGTACGAATACTACATTGAGAGGAATACTGGAATGATGATCGACGAACTCGTGGCTGTGTCGCAGAACCGTGAAAGTGGTGATAGAACAGCAACAATCTCACTTCAGTGTAACTTGAATATTATTCGAGGGTTAAATAACCATCGTTTAATGCAATACTGGAACTCCTGCTTTACAGAATTTAGTAAATTTACGCATATGCGCTAATTTTTTTAACCTCTGTTGCACACTGAAACCCCTGATTCACACAGCTTGTCTGTGCTTTTAACTTTTAATGGCATCAATTTCTTTAATCACAACCAATTCCGTAACATGTTAATTAATACATTAGCCCTAGAGGATATGCAAAACAAAGTTACACATTGACCTTACATACAACCGAATCAAACTGGTCATGCAATGGCCACTATTTTGAGGCCAAGTTACGTTCATCAAGTAGCCTATCGATAAATCAGTTTAACCACAGGGCCTCAAAATGGTTAAAATCACCACATCAACTCTCTTAAGTCACATATTCATGTTGACAAACATGGGTATTATAAACGTAGACCAGGCAATGTACACAAGGACATCAATGTAACTCAACTATCTCAAAATGATGACAGTAAGTCGGCCTAAAACGGGGAATACACCAAAGCATGGAAATAGAAAAATTACAGCTGTCAAAGTGTTAAATTTTTTAACGCATTAACGCAATGTACTATTTTTTTAAATGCGTTATTAACACACCCAGGCCCGTCAAGAAGGAGAGTAAGGGAAAACTTACCCTGGGCCCCGCAACATTTGAGATACCCCGCTTGTAGAATATAGAAAGTTACAAAGCAAATAAAAACACATTTTTCAACAATGACTGACGTCATTGCTAGCAGAGAAATCTTATAGCCTGTCATTTAAATAATATTTATTTACGGTAGTGATGGAAAGTCGACTACAGTTTAGTTACTTGAATTCATTTGATTGTCAAATACCTGCAGTTTAACGGAATATTGGAACTTTTGCTTTACAAAATTTAGTAAATTAAATAAATTTACGCATGTGCATTAGTTTTTTAAACAATGCACGTTAATTTATTAACGCATTAATTAACGCGTTAATTTGACAGCTCTGAGAAAAATGCAACGTTCAAGCATCATAGTACTCCTGGTAATCAAAACAAGATCTCTTAAAATGAGCTACAAGAGCAGCTTTAGATCTGAACCTTTCGTCGCATATATCACAGCAAAACTTCTTGACATCGGAGTGTACAAGCTCATGATGACTAGCTTCATGTGCGGTATAGAACTGCTTTGGACATTTACTGCAAACATATGACTTCACACCTTCATGCCGAGCAGCATGGGCTTTTAAGGAATACTCGCAGCTAAATTTCTTCTCACAGTACTGGCACGAGAGACCTTCATTGTGTGACTTCAGCAGATGTGTCTTGAGTTGGTAATGTTGTCTAGAACAGTCTGAACAGTGACTACACGAGTAAGGCTTTGCACCAGTGTGAAACGAAACATGACGATTGAATTCATCTCTTGTTCTGAGCCTAATGTCACAGTAAGGACACTGATGCGGTCTATCATTGCTGTGAATATACCGCTTGTGTCTCAACAACTTTCCGGATTCACGGAAACTTTTGTCACATAGAGAACACTTGTACGGCTTGATTCCCATGTGGATTCTCACATGAGCATTTAGGCTTCCATGCTGGCTGAATGCCTTATCACACACAAAACATATAAATGGTTTCTCTCCACTGTGAACTCTGCTGTGCTGAACCAGCTGACAAGAAGTAGTGAACTGTTTGCTGCAAACAGTACACTCGAATGGCTTTTCTCCAGAATGACTTCGCCTGTGTACTGTTAGTCTGCAGTTGCTACTGAAACACTGTCCACATTCAGTGCACTTGTACTGACTGCTGTGAACGATCGTATTATGTTTATCCAAGAAAGACTGCCTTTTGAAAATTTTATGACACTGATTACAGGAAAACAACTCATGTTGAATATGTCTCAGCTTGTGACGCTTCATATTTCTTTTAGTTGTAAACCGTTTGTCACACACTGTGCACAAATATGTTTTTGGCCTGTCATCATGTGGATGCTCAGTGATATCAGTACCGTCAGCTTCAGTCTTCACTGTAATCGAACTTTCACCTGTACAATATGTACAACACAAGAAATTGCTAACTGTGAACAGTGGCAGAGTTTCAGTACATAGAAGTGCAAATACGTGTATGATCCAATAATATGATAGGTGATTTGCACTGGAAAACTATTACTATTAGCGATAACATTTACATTCAATCATTAAAAAGTCGGTAGACACATATACCGAGACATAAGAAAATTATGACAATGAGGATGATGATGACTTTCATTATTTCTCCCAATGCTATAGCATAGCTGACAGCACGAGATAGATTATAGAATTACTTGTGTCTGTCTATCAGTGTGTCTGTGCATGCTTCTACACTCCAGTTTTTATTGGATTTATAACTGACTAATAGAGGTAAAGTTATAACAAATACAGTAAGTAGTGGTCAACAGCAGGCCTACAGTGAATAAAGTTACTCAACAATGAGACCAGTTAGAAAATAAATGGGTGACCACTGGTAAATGGTAAAGCATCTTGGTATGTAACAAGCAACACAGATGAACTCAGCCTGGCCATCCCATGATTGTGGATGGTTGCATTGACTACCAGCAACAGTTAAGGCATAAACAGGATCACGTGAGCCCAATATATGTGGCCTTGCAATGTCCCCCTGCAACGTACGCCGGTGTCTGACAAGGGCTGAGGAGACAAAGGTCAGTGCTGCTCAATTGGCCTTGTAACACGAAAAAAGACTTTACTTTTTTTTCTATATTACATAAATGGTGGAAAAACAAACTGAGTTTCTTTCTGTAAGCACCACATTTTAAGCAGTATGGTGAGTAAACAACATAATACAAGTAACAAATGTATCATAATTTTAGATTTAAAACTAGAAATTTGAGGCAAAGCCCAACGTGAGTCCGCCCGGCGCCCTAAGTCCGATTGGGGGGAAATTAGGGGTGGGGTAAAATTTCCTCGGCACCAAAGTCACGTGGCCCGAACTCTAATGCATTGACATACGCCGAACGCCCTATGTCGACTTAGGGTAGGTCAACATGACCGCTTATAATTTTGTTCGTAGTGGACGGAATTTCACAAAATTTTTTTTGTTCAACGCTGAAAGGATCGTACTCGTCAAAGCCGTTTAGATTTTGTCGCTATCTTCATCGGTTCCAGAGATATTTGCGCCCAAACTCGAAAGTTGTCGTAAATCGCACCACTTTTTGAACGTTTTTTGCCCTCGCAAATTTTAAGGGGGTGGTGCCCCCAAAAGTTGTACTTGCGTTAACACCCCAACCTAGAGCCACATCAAGTGCCAAAGTTTCATCGGGCTACACCCCCTAACTCCGAAGTTATAAGCGCTCCTTTATTGCATTTTAAGCCAATTTTTGACCCCCCTTTGAAAAAAGTTGTGAAAGGGGCCCCATCCCGGTGGGGGGTGCGCTAGTAAGACTTGGTCATTCTCTAGCACGTGTAAAAATTTGGAGGCACAGCACCCCCTAGGGGCCGAAATATGTTCTTTCAAAAAATGCGCTTTAGATGGGTACGATTTCACATCGAGATCTCCAAGGTCACTGGACCAAACTTCACCGGACTTGTTTCGCCTAACACAGGAGGAATCGTGGTAGATAAAATAAAAATCCGATTTAGAATATCTTCATCTGTTTCGGAGATATTCACCGCCAACTTCAAAATGATCCGAAATCAGGCTAAATTTTGCATGTTTTTGGCCCCTGAAATTTTTTTGGGGTGTGCCCCCCAAAATTTTTGACCGGCATTATAAAATTGGGCCTATTACTCACCATCGTGCAAAATTTCATGCCAGTCGGCCCACGCATCATGGGTAAAACTTAAGTCCGCTCTGCAAGCTATCGCTTCCGGGCGGACTAATAATCAGTAAGACTAAAGGAGCAGCATGCAATAAACATGTATGGCAAATACCCAAATAACACGTTGTATTTACATGTTAGCACAAGTTGTACAAAAGTACAGATAACTGATAAGAGGTAAATGTACACACCGGCAGTTGACTGATTGTTTACATCAGCAAGAAGTCTCATAAACCTACCAGAACATATATTCAAGTCAACAGTCGTGCAGCATTCTGAAATATTTCTAAATAGCACTCTGTTATCGCAGCTGAAAATTAAGCTGCACAAGCAGTCCCAAATTTGCTAAAATGACTGAAAATGCAGCCACCTTACATTCATGCTATTTTTTGCCACTGCAGCTAAAAAATAAGCTGTGTATCTGTGGCCTCACACAAGAACTGTCCCAACTTTTCCAAAGTGGCTGAAAATATAACTAACATATCTGCAGATGTATTTGACACTAACGCAAATGTGCTTCTTTTTACTGCAGCAACTTACTATTGCCACAATACACACAGGGTTATTACACATAATAAATAACTATCCAGTAGATCTTTTGGTGAAATATTCCATATTAATGAATAAAATGCAACATAAATAAGCTGCTGAATAGTAATGCATAACAGCTCTGCAACTGTTCTATCTGCAGTATCGGATGTTACTTACTCACAATTTAGTTATTTATCGTACAGCTCAAGCACCTGTTGACGTATTTTACCCGTGACAGCAGATACGCTAACTGTGTCCTGGCTATCTTAGAGGCATCTGACTATCCATCACACCTTGCAGCCATACAAAAATGGTGTAAGCCAGGATGATGAAATCTACACTGTGGGCTGCCACAAACACATCAGTTTACAGTGACAAAATCTTGTGCTGCAGGTTGAGGGGGTTCCCCTAAAACAAGGGCATCAAATGGGGTGGGTACTCTCACCCCGTAAAAAGCCGTCATTTCACCGCTATCGACTCGTCTGGCATGAAAACAGTTGCAGAAAACGTAGATTTTAACCATCTGAGTTTTGACCTCCTATGTTCAAAGAGTCATCCGCACGAAAGCCAAAAATGTGTGTACATTTTCAAAAAGCATTATTATTTTATTGCATGTAGTACAGATATCAGAGGTAGCAGCACTGATGCTGACACATTGCACATGACCTTTGCTCAGATTACTTGCATACATAGATCTGAATGTTGCACCTAATGCATGCAGGATAAATCATACCATACTGACACTGCATATTATTATCATAATTCACCAAAGTCCAGAGGGTATTCATCCAGCCCATGACAAATAAACAAGGGACTAGCTAGTCTATAACCCATATACCCCACTATGCAAAAAAGTGTATGTTCATTTTGTTTACACATCACCCACACCATAGAATTTTTACTGTCCTTACAGTGGCATAACCAAAAATGAGAACTAAGGGAAGAAAAGTGGCTTGCCTCCATATGCCCTTCCCTTGCCTTTTTGTCCATTCCCTTTCCTTACCCTCCCTTTCTCTCCTATCCTTAGCTTCCCCTTCTTTTCACTTTCTCCCTTCTTCCTCTCTCCTGCCTTCCCTCAGAAGTAGGATCCATACCCCCCAGCGAGGGGTTCTGAGGGAGCGCTGTAAGCTCCCCGAGCAAAATGTTGTAGCTTTAAAATACGAGATCTAGTGGCAACAATTTTAATTATTTTTCTAAAAATCAACTGACCAAATTGGCACATTAGCACATCTAAATGTATGCTTGTCTTGTCTGAGGCATTGAGGACAGCCGGGCCCCTTCGGTCCCCTTTCACTACACCACTGCATCCTTCACATGGCCATGGTCATATCTGAGTAGTTTTTACTTTGTGTACATTATCCTTAGGTTTTATTTTAGTTTTTAGGTGTGCTGTATACCACTGGTCACTTTTGTAAGTGGTTATTTTTACCTCCGCCAAGGAGGTAATGTTTTTTGCCAGACTTTGTTTGTCTGTCCGTTTGTCTGTCTGTGTGATAGCAAGATAACTCAAAAAGTTATGAACGTATCAATCTGAAATTTTGAGGGTATGTCGGGAGTGGCACAAACTACCAGTGATTCAATCTTGGGGGTGATCCGGAAGGAATCCTGGATTCTGGATCACTTTGAAATTTTTGTTACCACTGCATTCAATGGGGCATAAGGGAACCACTGCAAAACCAAAGATGGTGCTGCCACCTAGTGAACAACATTGCCCTGGCGGAGGTGTGCAGGCTCTGACTGCTTTCTAGTTTGATTGATCGATTGATGAAATACGACAGCCAGCAAAGCAGAAACCTGTCATCTGGCATCTCAAGCTTAACCACTGGCATCATTTTCAGTTTCCAATCATCATTACTATTGGCTCCAGTCTCTACTGTGAAAAAACCTTCATCAGTACAATAAGCACAACACGAGAAATCACTAAATGTGAAAAATGCCACCAGAGTTTCAGTATATAAAGTTACAAACTGCTAATATTACTAATTAGTTACACCCAAACATTAAAAGTTGACAGACAGTAGACACATATTAAAAGATCAGAAAATTATGACAATGAAGACGATGATGCTTTTTGCAGGGTGTCAGTATACAGCTTGCTATGCAGGTGCCTTCCAGATACCCTGTCTTAGCTATAGCAAAGGCGTCCGTCTGTCTGTGTGTCTGCTCTGTCACACTGCTGTATTGTGTCAAATTGATGCAAATGGACACCATAAAGTCTTTACTGTGTGCTCCACAAAAAACTCTACTAACAAAATTTTTAAGAATTACCAGAATTTCAAAGAGTTCACCCTGATCAATGTGTTCAATGAGAGGGGGTGTGATTAGCAGAATTGGTTACTTTCAACCAATGAGCCACCATATTACAGAAAAGGAGATAAAACCAAAGTTACCATTGATCCCAAACATAACATTTTGACAGAGGACAGTAAACAAATACAAGTAACAACTGTGTTGCTAATTTAATTAGAGTATTACAGATAGTAGAACAAAAAGAACAGCAAGCAACGTGGTTATATTCAAATCTACACTCAATCATGTTTTTCCATTTGTATGACAGCACATTTTAAGTGATAAAAGGTGAACATACTTACTAGCAACTGACTGAATTTTTAAAGCACCCAGCTGATTCAGCTGATTCATAAATCTACCATAATATCATACATGTATAAACAAGTCAACAATACTATACCATTCAAAACATACTTTTTTGTGTCTGTGCATCATATATTTTATTTGCAGGCTATACTTATACATTGATAACTTAGTGATGGTTAATAATAGAAAAGCATGTTCTATGTCAAAAGTTTCAGAATTTTGTCTAGAATTGGCGTAAAACTTGCCTATGTCTATGTTTAAATATTCGCTCAGGTTTGCTGTCTTAATTTATTTACCTTCACCACCTCAAAAATTATTCTAAATTTGACATGTAAGTTGTAACGCATGATTCTTTCTGAGACTTTGGCGCTTTATAAATCATTTACTTACTTACTTACTTAAATAACAACAATCATTAGCCCATGTTCAGTTCAGATTGATGGGATTTAGATTTGGACTATTTGGTGACCAGTTTTGTAATTCAATAAACTCGAGCAATGTGAGTGCAGATATGGGACAGTGTAATGTGAACAATGGTGTCACAAATGATGCTGAGCAGCATAAAGTCTTTACTGTCGGACATAGACATAACAAATGCAGCACTGCATTTGCTGAGAATAATAAACTGCAGGCCAAAATTAACAAGACATAGGGCATCCATGCTGAATTCTACTTGAACTAATGCTTGGTGTTATTTTCCGTCCACACGGACGAAAATGTAAGCAAATCTGACACCATTTTCTGTAGATGCCATGGGATGGAACTGCAAGCATACTTGTCTATTTAGACAAACAACATCAACTGTGACGATATGCTCTAGCCTCTTTCCTCATTAATTTCATGAAAAATATATTGCATTTTAAATGCATCATCATGCAGGTGCTTTGACATTCAGTAAGTGAAGCATAATTATTAATAGTTAATAATATACATAATAACTGCTAATTTCTAACTAATGAATCCACCAGTGGCTTCAGAGAATGACGATATGAGTCAACAGGGGTTATGGGCAATTCGGCATGCCTGTTTCTACATGGTAACGGGAACTTTCATTCCCAGGTACTTCTATAGATGGAACTTTCGCTTCCTTGTACTTTTGTTCCCAGAAACTTTTGTTCCCTGGAACTTTCACTCCCCTGAGCGAGAATGAGGTGAAACTTTCACTACTCACTCAGAGTTAACTTCATAGGCTACACTTATTGCTTAATAGAAGTAGCTGAAATCAAAGGACGCCAGCATGCGGTGTAAATGCTCAATGTCCAGAACAAGAAAGCCTAGCTGTCGCTAGGGAAAACGTGCTACAGCTAGCCTATAAAGATTTTCCAAAAAACTAAAAATGGGTTTAAGGTTTACTACAAAAATATAATTTAAAAATTTATAAAAAAATATAATTTGAGGAAAAATTTGGGGAACTTAATAAATTTAAATAAAATAATTTAAAAAATAATTTGCTAAAACCTGCCATCTTTTAGTACATTGAGGCTGTACAAAGATACCAACAAGCCATAAGGCTTTAATACTATTAGTTTATCAATTAAATAATCATAATTCGTGTTGGGGAGCGAAAGCACGTTACTTTGACTGTAGGAGCGAAAGTTCCAAAGAACGAACATTCCTGGAAGCAAAAGTTCCATGTCACTTTCGTTCCCGGAAGCGAAAGTTCCATAGAATTCGTTCCCGGGAGCGAAAGTACGTGGGAACAAAAGTTCCATAATTTTCTACATACATGCATGTAAAATGTTCGTGCAGTTTTGCTTTCTGTCCAACCATGGCAGACAGAAAATGGCATCAGATTGGCTTACTTATCCATCCGTGTGAACGGAAAATAACATCAATATGAACTAAAGGTCACGGTAGCCCAAGTCATAAAACTATGACCAGGCAGTGACTAGTATGACGACCACACAATATTCTGCGTGTTGCTGCACATAAATATTGGGTACTCCTGCAGTTTAGGTGCGCAAATTGTTACATACTGTTTACTTACTGTATGCTATTTGTTTAATGCTGTATAACTATTCTTTGGCCAGGAAACACTTGTATTTAGGGTTAGGGTATTTAGGAGTATATTTTAGGAGTATATTTCAATTAGAGTTAGGGTTAGGGTATTAGGGCTAGGGTACTAACCGTAACCCTAATCCTAACCCTAACCCTAACCATAACCCTTACCCATTTGTACTGCTTTTCTTAATATATAAACTCTTCACTTTTCATTATTGAGTTGTAGTGAATTTGCGCATCAAAACTGTAGGACTACCAAATATTGTACAAAACACTAAAACTTTCCATATCCAGGCTTTTGAACGTTCTGTTTACATCTAAAAACAGACAATGTTTTCCCTGCAGCCTTTCCACATACAAACTTACAAACCTTTCATCCGGCATTTCAAGCTTAACCACCGGCATCGTTTGTAGTTTCCAATCGTCCATTATACCAACACCAATAACATTCAGAATTTAACATAAATAATCGTATAGTGCACAATTTACGCCATGGCTCAAATAAAATTGATGGCGCTACAGAAAATAACCACAGAAAAGCCGAAAGTCAGTCACGGAAATAAACTAATTAGCTATGAGTAAAAGCTGAATTCTAGTGGAAATCCAAATATGTTTCTAGAAATAAAGAAGTAATCAATTCGTTTGTGTACAATCTTTCATTTCACTAGACGGCGACAGCATAGGCGCTTTTGCGATAGCATAAAATCGCGTTTCGATAAAAAGTAGTTTTGTTTTACTATATTTAAACAAAAATTTGATGTGTTTGTTTAAGCTTATGTGTTTTGAATTTGCACTTTCTGAATTACGTAGAAACAGTAGACCACATAAATTTTTAGCCGACCGTGCTTGTGTAACGCGGACAGGAATAATTAGCCATGTGTGTTAAACTCGAGCATGTACAATTTCACCCATACAGTGCAATGGGAACATTTTCAAAATGGGGGTTCAATGAAGGAGGGTATAGGAAATTCAGTGGAAAACTGGCCATATCTCGGAAAGACGGAAACGGTGAGATATGGACAAGGTTACTATCAATCACTAATAGGAAGTGGAGTGTTGGCTTTCAAATGATATAAAATCATAGACCTTGGATCACATCACCTTGAAGGTTACTGACAACTAGCACCATCGGCTTTTTAGTGACATCGAACAGATGGCCGCATAATAATTACAACTGGCATGTTTCGCTGTTTATAATAAATGCATGTAGTCGGTTGACGCTTCAGACCCTCAGTTCAGTTATCAGTAAGCTTATCAGCAGCGTCGTCGACAAAAAAAGAAAGTGCGGGGGAGCACCCGGAGCAGGCAGTTGCAGTTTTCTGACATACAGCAGCAAATTTCTGGCAGAGATTATAGGTGCTCAGAATTTTATTTCCCCCCCCCAATTCTCCCAAAACGTGTGATGTTTCAGCTCCAACTTTTATAGGCCTATTATTAAAAGAAGAAATCTTTCAGACCGAGATTTAGAGGGCGGAGCAATTATGCCCCCTCCTCCTGCATCGCTCCCTCTTCCATGACGAGCGAACTGAGATGACAGCATTAAAGGCGCATACAGAGGGACATAACTGAACTTAACTGACTAATGGGCAAGCAAGGCGAGCCCATTGGTCATTGGTTGACACGTATGTCAGCGTAGTCACGTATGCCACTAACACCGCTAGACGGTACTTACTGTAATGCATTACTGTTTGACCACTGATCAGTTCAGTTCAGTTACGTCGCTCTGAACACACCTTTACATTGCCATGTCTATTACTAAACTTATACCAGTGAATGAGAGGGTGTTAAGACAACTTATACACTACGGACCATGGAAACCTTATTCCACAGTCGTCAACGGTCTACACACTGTCCTTCTTTTGGTCACACACAGTGGCTTGAGTGCACCCCGTGGATCAATCCACTGCCGACATAGTGCCAAAGACAGACAGTGATTTCAACACTCCATCATTTACTACTGAACAACTACGAACATACGATGAATTTTTCAACAAGATCAAATTTCCAGAAAGCACACAATGCAGGACATTACAACTAGGATCTACGTCACGTTTACGGTAACATTCTACTACTGGAATTCTATGTTACTTTGAGGTAACAAAATATCACGGTGATATCATATGCACATGAAACAAGGAACAACATAGCATACTAGTCTGAGAAAATTGCCTAATTTTCTGGTCGTCTGTCATGGTTGCACGAAAACATAATGATACAGAATGAATTCAGCACAGTACGTAGGCCTATTACCAAACGACAAAAATGAACTACCAGTATTTATTAACTAGCAAAATTATTAACCACAAAAATACATTATTTTAATGACCATCAATGTAAAACTACCTATATAAGGCTAAAGCTGTATATATATATAAGAATGGCTACATTATAAAACCTGCAACTTCAAAATAACACCGACGGAACGTGCACCAGAAAAAATCTTACAAAACAATGTATTAAGCCAGAACACAAATTATGCCCACGGGCTAGACTATATGGCAAATCATATGCATATCATTGGCAGCGAGCATGTTTTCAGCATTAGCCTGGCATTTTAAGCAAACAGTAAAAATAGATTGCCTTTTTAAAGCACAATCAATCACTTCTGACAAATCAAGACTGCAGGAAGATCAAGGTCAGTAAAATGGGAAGTGAGTAGTAGCTTACGAGCCACAGGTGAAGTTTGTTATCGCCGACTGACGTGGTGGTATGTCTGCTCGCTGCAGACCATGGGCAGGCCCGTCGAGAGGGTTGGGTAGAGGGGTTAGCTACCCCGGGCCCCGCGACGTTTGGGGACCCCGCCGTCGGCCAGAAATATAAAGTACGCCAGAATGTATGATTTTGAAAAGAAAAATTCAAAAATTTTCTCCCCAGAGGGGCCTCGTGAAAATGTTTGGGGGCCCAGCAAGAATGTTTCCCTAGGCCCCGCTGTGGCTCTTGACGGGCCTGACCGTGGGTCCAATAATTTGCTGGCATAGCCAATGGATGCTCGCAGTAACATTAGCTAACGCCAATCAGATGCCACTTCTGACAGAAATGACATCTGACAATGTAGTGAAAATGTCACAAAGATATCCGCTTACACATCTCTGAGTGAAAAAGTTTGCAGACTGCCACAGTTTACATTAACTGCAAGTTTCTTGTTATAAAAAATATGACCGACTTCTCTATATTCGATTATATATCACTCACAAATTATTCAGCGCAAAAATCGTTTTGTGGACACTGCACTCACATGAGTATCTTCCACCAGATTTTCTTCACATGAATCAAATAAATCGTAATGACATAAACTAAAGAGTGCCAACACCAGTGGCTGATAAAATGGTTCCATTACACTTCATCGCACAACACTTCATCGCTCGACACTTAATCGGCGACAGTTCATCGAACGACAGTTCGTAGCGGCGACAGTTAATCACAACGGCAGTTAATCGCGTGACACTTAATCGGGCCTAATAAATGATAAAATGACCAAAAATCGATGACAGAGCATTTTAACTTTGAGAAACGATTATTCATTTCAATTGTGTTCCTCCAGCAGCTGCCGTTGTCGCCTTCTGACGTGCACATTGAAGACTCCTCGCCTCCGTGTTCCGTTTTGGCAGCGCCATAAGAACGTCGTTGTCTAGCGCTGCAGCGACTGATGCTTGTGATGAACTTGAAGTCGCGTTCATCTCGGTCATCTTTGTTTTCATTTCGCAGACGGCCTTGCGTGCAAAGGCGGTCGCTACATTGCCAGAGTGAGTATGTTCCGGCTGTCGGTCGCTAACGACACGATCGCCTGAGGTAACCAATCGCGCGTTCCAGTGCATACTTTGAAACTTCTGACAACGCCATGACGTCGTTCCGCAGCGATTCTCGTGCTCCTTGGCGTATTCAAAATTACGATAAATAACAGTTGGTTTGTTTTTACTACTAGTACCGAATACAAGATCCATGACTGTTTTACCTGGTTCATGCAGACAGTCAGCGAAACAAAAAAATATAGGGGCCTACTGAGAACCCCTAAAAGCGTTGCTTAATCGTGTCTTATCTGGAGCAGATTAGGCCTATCCTCGCTGCTGCATAATACGTATTTTTATAATTGAAACTCTGCTTAAGGCAGGCGCAGATTATGGCGGTAATTATCATGATGTCTATGATAACTCTGTCGGGCCTGCTACGAGCGGGAAATGATGAAAGCATGTGCTGTAGGCCAGGCTAACGGACCGTAAATTGACTGTTCTATCTGATATTTATAACTGCTTGCAGCACTGTATAGACACCAATAATTCAGTCTATAGCTGAGTTTATTGTTTCTCTCTGCATCCTTAGGCCCGTGTTGTGACGGATCATGTATCGTGTCCGTGTTACTTTCATGGCAGTGATGAAAAGTACCCGTAAACTACAGTCTATGAACACGTAGAACACCAGTCTTGTTTAAATAATATAACTTATTGTCAACACAATTTACTATTAGAATTTAGACTACCCTAATTGGTATTATTTGCCATTTAGTTCCTGTAGCCTATAAGGCCTGTGCAGACGCAAAAATACCGTCTTCTTTCGTCTGACTTAGAGAGCGTCCATTTATTGTGTTGTAAACAAATTTGCAAAGAAAAGTAGGCTAGAAATTGTAGTTTTTAAAAAGTTCACGTGCTAAACGTTACATTAACTTCAGATCGGCGAGTGAAACTCAAGACAGTAAGTAACAAAAGCGACGATAGACTGAGTTAGACTTGCAGACTTGCATATCGCGTATAATGTTTTTCTTCGTTACTCTGTCCTTTGTAGGCCTATTCACTGTGCCGTTTTAGAGTTTTTGTGCTGCTCTTACGCGAAGTAAAGTTTCGTAAGGTAGACAAGTTTGACTGAAAACTAAAAACAAAGAATTGATCTGAAAATAAAAGTGCAGCAAAAAATCTGCTATTAACATCGATATCGCGACGTCTAGACGAGTAAGAGGTGCACACAGTATGGGCGCAGGCTGCTGAGTATTGGGAGCCTGCGTGGATCGCCGGTCAAGTCAGCCGAACATCGAAGGTTTCTTGCACTTGCACTGCCCGGACCTCCAGAGCAGGTTGCCGCAGACACAGCGAAGTCCCTGACAGCAGTCGGCAAACTTCACCTTGGCGTTCGGCACACAGTAGTCTCCCCAGCGCGCGCACCAGTTGCGTCTGCACGACACAACGCAAACATTCAGCGACGAATCGTGCGTTAAAAATAGGCGCGGCAGGAGGTTGCAATATCTCGACAGTTAGCCTACTCAAAATTTTCGACAGAATAATTCCCCACCGGTAGACAACCGGAGATTATATGTTGCTCAAAATTGTAAGCTTCTTCTTATTTTTTTTTCAAAATGAGCGTTTTCAGCCCAAGGTTTGCATTTTGGACCAAAATTTTCGAACAATAAAGAATTTTTCGACAAATTTGAGACAGCCCGGGGTGGTGAAAGAAATGCCGCCCTGCGGCTTCTGCCTCATTACCCCCCCCTCAACCACAACGTCGCTGCAAACATTTCTGATCAACTTCGTGGACAGGGAAGAGGGCGTTAATACAGAGCCGAAAGTCGTCGCTTAATTTTCGTCCCCACTCCCAAAAGTTTAACGTTATTTAATGTGAAGCTGGGTGGCAATGGAACCAAAAAGAAACAAAGAGAAAGACAAAAAGGGCCCGTGTAAGACATTTCTGAGCCTAAAAGTATATAGACCTTTTGTCTTCCAGGAAAATATCATATCTTTTTAAAATTGCGCAACTACACGTCATAATTTTGTCAAAATTCAACTAACAATGTTTGGCACAAATATGGCCAAAACGATATAATTATGTAAGATGTACTCATTTTCCACCTCACATAATTTATGTCAATGCACTATTTTGTAAAACATAGATGCTCCAAATTGTTGCATAACGCTGAGTTGTTGTTTCAATTAAACGTTGTAGCAACTTAATTCAGCATAAAAACACAAAAATTTAAATTATTTAGTAGAATTATAAACTTACATTGCACTCACTTGGTAAATTAAAAGAATTTATGCTCGAAGTGTGTCCTGCATACAAAGACACAAACGCAAGGCCTGTAGGCCACTGCATGATGATGGAATCAATGATCAACTGATCAAACGGAATTTTCTCATTGATTAGACGTATTTTAAGCTCATTAGTCAGCTATTTTGTTATTTGCTATTTTTACCGTGGAATACTTAATACCACAAAATTATTAAACCACGTGGCACCCTCTGTCAAATTGATGATGCAAAAGTGAGCAATCTGATACAAATAACCACGGTGTAATGTAACAATCTGGAGCATCTGTGTTTCACACGGTAGCGCGTTGGCAAAAATTGGGTGAGGTGACAAATTACTACATATTGCATAATTTTATCGTCTTGGCCATCCTTATGTCAATAATTGTCAAAGTTGGTGGAAATTTGACAAAGTTATGACAAAAACAATTTGGACTGTTTTTGAGACACGGTGTAAAGTAGTGCTGCAACAGATTTGAGGTGAGTTGACAGCGTTTGGTTCTGTTTCTTTCCCAGTTTGCACTAAATGCAGAAGTAAAAAAACTATAACTGAAATTGGATCAAATTTGCCAACGTTATCATTAAAACAAAAGTGGCTTACTTTTTGTGGGACAAGCAAAATCGATCTGATGTTGAAGCAATCAACTGAGTACGTACAGTAGCTATAGGCATGATATAATACCGACCTCTGTAAGTTGTAGACAAGATCAGAGACATCCTGAGCAGACTCACTATTCTCATCTGTACACAATTAACACACGCCACGGCACTGATAGTATTGTCTGACAAAACTATGGGAAACAAAAGCGCCCATCTGAGTGACCTGACAATAGTTTTCCTGAACATAAACGCTTACATTAACTTATACAGGGTGGGCCAAAAAATGGCACCATTTTTGTACACTTTATAATTACACCAAATATTAACCGATTTTTAAATTTTTTTTTCACTGTCAGAATCAGAAGACAATTTGTACTAAAACTATTACCATAGATCCCAACACACTCAAGTGTGTCGCTACACTACCTTGTAAAATGTAAGTGTTTTAAGAATAACAATTAATAACGAGACAAGTTCTGCAAGAACGCATTTTAAGAAATTAACAACAAAAACAACGTGTTTGTTGTCTACCTTTGTCTAAAAAAATCGCATCTCACAGTTTTTCCATCAAGTGTTGAATGTGTCCGCTTTGCTGCTGGACGATGCATTCAAGACTGCGACGCCACTGACCAATGGCGCGATTAACCAAACGCTGCGGCAGTTTGCCCCACTCAGTGACAATCGCTTGCTTTAGCTGGTTGACTGCCGTGAATCGTCAACATTAATAGGCCATCTGTTGAAAAACATCCCGAACAGCATAACTGACAGGATTTATGTTCGGGCTGTTCCGGGGCCAAATGCCAGGCTCGATCAACGTTGATCACGCAACTGGTCAGAGGTGTTGCCGGCCTGAGTGCGTTGTCAGACATTTCACAAGATAGTGTAGCGACACGTTTGAGGTGTAACGGGATATTATAATAATAATTTTATTACAAATTGCCTCGTAATTCTGACAGTGAGAAAAATTTGAAAATCGGCTAATATTTGATAAAATTATAAGGTGTACAAAAATGGTGCCATTTTTTGTCCCACGTGTATATTTTGAGGGCCGAATCGGTCCACGTAGAAATGAAGCTATTTTCATAAAAAAACGTGTGGATAGCTTAGATATTGGATGAAAACTTGCCTGGTGAAGTTATAGATACTAGTTGCTAACATTCTCAACCGCATGTTTTAAAATATCGGTGGGTCTTTTTATTAGTTCGTTATTGTGTAGGCTCGCGAATCAAGTGTGCTGAACACTTTCATGATTTTTACCCTAGACAAGAATCAAACTAATCGGCTTTATATAGCTTAACATACCGTTCTTAATTTGTTATTGTTTGGTAGGCCAAAAAACGGGACCATTTTGTTTTATGGTTTGTAACTTATGAAACTTTTTCTGAGTAAGAAACTAAGGGGTGGTCAACACATTCGGCAAAAAATTACTTTCAGTAGCCAAGCAGAAGTATCAGTCCTGCTCTCCGTTCAGTTAATCTCAAATGGCGTCAAAAAATGAAAAGCACAAAGTCTAAAATGGACGGGCCATGTTGTGCACGTCCACTGTATATAACTCAAGTGTGACGCTTCTGGCAGTGAGCATATACATAATATTTTATGCATCGTCCCATCTGACACATTACAGATGACCGATGTCCGTCGGTCGTATTATGATCCAGGGCGCTGCGCCAAACGGAAGCAGATTGATGGATACAAATTGCCACTAGGCTGTGGCATTCGGCTGACACCTAGCGCGTCACGAATATCTTTTCATTTATCGCCTTCGACGAACGATGACGAATTTCGTCGAAGAACATGTATACGTAGCTCTTAAGGTGAGTATAAAGCGAGAGAAATAAACCAAACTAAACTGAAATGGAATGCCAGTTCGGTTGCGAATTTAAACAATATTTTACACGATTAATCTCCAATAAATTTTTGAAAAAATCACCAAATTTTGTTCAAAAATAATATTTCAAAGTAAAGTTATTAATTGTTGAATATCGATAACAAAATATTCCTTTACCAATATGGCGTTACATAAGAAAAAACCCGCGGTTATTATACATTTTTGTAATTTTAAAGAAATTAAGCGTCAATAATGCACCATTTATTGGCAATCAAATTCTCTAATTTCAATTAAATCCGCTAAAGCGAACAATAGTTACAATGGTTTATGTAAGGTGACCCCCAAAACACTTCAGTTTCAGGTTTTTGTGGATTACGTCAGACACGAAAAACCTGAAACTGAATTGTTTCGATGTGATCTCACAAAAATTGCTGCAACCATTGTTTGCTTTAAGAGATTTGCTTACATTTTGCAGTTTGATTGCCAATAAATAATGCATTGTTAATATAAAATGTTGCCAAAATCGGGTGTTTTTTTGTCAAAGTTACAAAATTGTATAGTAACCTCCGGGTTCACTTATGTAGCGCCATGTTGTTAACGGTGATATTTTGTTATCGATATTCAACAATTTGTAACTCCTCTCTGAAATAATATTTGTAAACGAAATTTGGTGATCTCTTTAGTAATTTATGGAGGATTAACCGTATGACATTTCATTTGAATTCGTTTTCGTTTGACATTTTTATTGTACGATGTATGGGGGGTTACTTTTTTCCGAACACAGTGTATATTCGTGATATCGAGTAATACAACTATAGGGATTTGTTGTACTAGGACAACACACTTAAGCTTAGTTTTCAGCAAACCCAACGCATGCAACGCAAACCCCCTGCGTAGCTTTCTGGCGCATCTGACGCAAACGCGATGCAAGAAAAGTAGGCCTACGCAACTAACGCAACAGACGTACACTGACTCAAACAACGCAACAGCCAAAACACAAAAATAGATCAAGCAGTGTTTATTCTTTTTGCGTCCATTGCGTGTATTGCGTTCGTTGCGTTGCCTCTATTGCGTCGCGCGTTTAGAACGTCACTAAAACAGCAGTGCACGAACGTAACCTGCTGCATGGCGCACGGATGAAGACAAGCCAAGATGAAACCAGGATGTGTGTGACCTAAACCTAATGCCCAAAGCGACGGACAATTCTGTGCAGGATTAGTGAGTGGCTCTCGTAGTAACTATCCCCGGGCGAACCAGACACAAGGCTAACAACAAGACACAGAAAGAGAAAGAGAGCGAGAAAGAGACTTCGCACTGGATCAATGGGCCATACCATACGGCACGGGGGGATTCAACAAAAGCTCTCGATCACCAGAGGCAAATCAAGGATTTGGATTGGGTTTGAGGAGCTTATAGAGATGGGCAATATGTCCCTTCCAAAACCCATCCCCAGATTTTTTTAAATTTTGGGTGTTGCTAGGCGGCCTAAATGCGTATTTCGGTGGATTTGGGACTCTTCCAAGTGCCTCAGATTCAACCGTTTTTTCCGCCGACATTGCACATTATACAACTTTACTTAGCTACTTACTTACTTAAATTGCTTTTGCATTGTAGTTGGCTATAGCCTATCCAGACCTCGAGTACGCCTGTCCAGTCTGGCATTCCAGTTTATCAGTTTTTGGGGAGCGTCCTGATGGAGCTCTACCACTGGAGTGCGAAGCTCCGGCTGAAATCGAATTTGACGCATTTTAAATGTCACAAGAAACGTATCGCGTGGAAGACGTTTTTGTGCGATTTCTGGCATCTTGAGGCATCACCCTTTCCCCCTAAATCCGTCGACGTCGCTCGGTCGGCGGACGTAAGAGATCGTTCGAACTCTTCAAGGATTTGTCATCGGCGTGAGGCGTCGTAAAGACAGGCGGGTATGAGGGGAAAGGCTGGAAACCGGGGATCCGTACGTTCGTAACTCGACAGCAGCAGCTGCTGCTACACACCGGATACTACTACAAGTAGGATACTATATGAACGGATAAACAATCTGAGACGTTTTGCCATCACGAATCATCACCTTGTCACCTGAACAGAGAACCCAGGGTACTACGACATAGGTCAGGATACTACTACACGTGACACAGGATACTACTACTAGCCTACTACGACGAAGACGACAGCAGCAGCAGCTGGTGCTGGTGCTGATGCCATTTGTGCGATGATAGCCTCATGAAATATTCACACGGCGCGCATGAGTCGTCGACTCGAGCGCGACCGACGAACGACAAGCGAACCTACTACCTCGTGCGATGCTACTGGCGTTTTATCATCCTTGGCATTGGCTTTGGCCCTAGAAATTTGGCCTTGAGCAAAAGGCAACGCCAACCCCCAAAATTTGGGCGGACTGGCCTGTAGTAGAGCTACGTACGGAATTCATCGCTTACTTCCTTTCCGTTGATAATATGAAATCTAGGTTCTTTAAACCTTGACGACAAGCGAAACAACGACCTCATACTGGTCTGTCCGCCCGTTCGTCTCCAGTCAGTGTAAGCCCATTGTCCCAGAGCGCGGCTACTGGAACCACGCCTGCCTGTCGAGCGACACGATGCTTGCTTGTGAGCCAGCGCCGGCGACTTCGCCGCAAAACAAAATCGGGTCATGTGTAGGTGACTGGTCGGTCACTAGTCCGTATCGCCGCTAGTCTGAATTTGGTCAGGTTCCGTTCCGCTATAGCCAGCCAGGGGCCGCCACAGCCAAGAGCCACCACAGCTAAAGATGCAATTTATGCCTATTCTTAACCCGATCACTAACCTTAACCCCAATTTTATCCCTAACCTCCATGCTGCTTGAACTAGTCCCCTGAGACTAGTGAATTGTCCCCATATGCTAAGTTGCTAACGAATAATATTAGTCCTTGACCTTAAGTGGCCTTAAAGATCTGGCTCGGACAAAAGTCAACGCCAACCCCAAAAATATTGGCGGACTGGCCTGCAGTGGACCTAAACTTCATCTTTTACTTTCTTCCCGTAAATATAGTTTGAGATCCACGTTCCTTACCACTTACGATGTTAGTCGTTCAACGTCGTGACAGGCCCGTCGAGAGCCACAGCGGAGCCCGGGGAAACATTCTCTCGAGGCCTCTCTGGAGAGAAAATTTGAAATTTTTTTTTTCGTTTCGAAATGGCACATTCTAGTGTATTATATTTTTGAACAACGGCGCCTCCTCAAACGTTGCGGAGCCCAGGGCAACTTACCCCTTGATCCCCTTTCTCTCGACGGGCTTGCGTCGTGAGCTCAGAGGCGCAAATGACATTGCGCACGTAAACCCATTTGAAAAACAGAAATGTGTTAAGCTTACTTTGTCTTTGCAGCAATGCCGTAATTTGCCGAATGGCTTTGTCCTTGTACCTAAGTAAGTAGAACGTGAATTTATGTAGCGCATAACGTTAAATTAACTTTTAATGCGTTTGAGTGTTCTGGCTTTGCTAATATCACTGCCTCTAGTTATATACACTGTGTCTCAAAAAAAGCATGTGACTACATTTTTTGCAATAACTGGAACAATGAATGTCCGATTATAATAATTTTTGGCACACTTATTAATGAGACTATATGTCATCGAATGGTGGTTTCATTTCCCACCTCATCT
>Ga0209367_1000787_pt1 | contig 35255 bp, 19 predicted proteins | sample WorMetLIZISLAND2_FD_187412 | JGI IMG/M metagenome (GOLD analysis project Ga0209367, IMG submission 187412) | Marine gutless worms symbiont microbial communities from Max Planck institute for Marine Microbiology, Germany - Olavius geniculatus... ... | reverse complement strand
CTCTCTGTCTTTCTCCATTCCTCTATCAAACGCCTCATTCAGCGTACTTTGAGACCCCGTAGGGGGCCTATAAGACGTTATGGGATCACCGGGAATTTTCGGGAATTTTGTGTAGTAGCGGGGGGAAGAATTTTTAGCTTTCCGAACGGGAATTCCCGGTGGCCCTGCTGATCACTGTGATGTTTTACTAACAATTGCTCATGCCAACAGCAAGTATCATCCTACGCGTATTACAAAGTGCAGGCGGTGCTATGACCAAAACCGTAAAACTTTGTTTGCCAATAAGTTGCGATGCGTTAATTGGTTGTTGTTATATCAGGTACAGTCCTGTAGTGATTATGGTTGACATGTTTTATACTGCCTACTTCCAAATGCCTGAATGAAATAATGTAAATTTACTTACTTACATGATTACGTCATAATGTAAACAGCTGACAATTGTAAACAAACAGTAATGTTTTTAAAAGAAAGTTTAGTCGAAAAAACGAATATTGACAGTTAACATGTGGATTTTCGGTTATGGATCGTTAATATGGAAAGTCGATTTTCCGTACGAATACAGAATGGTCGGTTACATAAAAGGTTTTAGTAGACGATTTTGGCAATCAAGCGAAGACCACAGAGGCATACCAGGAAAGGTAATATGCAATTAAAATATCAGCATAGAAAAATGCACTGTCACTGTTCATTCATATCTTCATTGATTTTTGTTTATTTTTTATTTATTCGTTTTTATTTGATTTTGTTTTTCATATTTTCTTTCATTCTGTTTGTAACTTATTCTTTTTCACGTTGAATAGTTTTTATATTACAAGTTGGTTTGAACTTAGAACAAAGCTAATACGTTCTGTTGTTCAACTGTTGTAGCCTGGAAGGGTTGTGACATTGGTCGAGTCAGAAAATCCAGAGGTTTGTTTGCAAAATTGTTCATCGTAATTCACATCATGCAGCATAAACATTATTATAGTCTATCAGAAATATGCACACTGCCAGAAATATGCTAGTAATTCGTTTCAGGAAAATTTAACGTTGGACCATATTGGGTGTCAGAGGCGTTTCTGAGTGCATTTTGAACAAGTTTTCCTGTTAAATGTGTACCGTATAAATTTCATCAATTGAGTATCGGACAATTTAATACCATTTGTGTACAGTATTCGGAGGAATATATTGATGTTTCGGTTTTTGCTCTACAGGAGGAAGTCTGGGGTGTGGCATACAGGATTCCAGTCAAGCAGGAAGTGCACGTTCGACGGCATCTTGATTTCCGTGAGGTCGGAGGTTACCAAACAGTTTACATCACGTTCCATCCAGCCGATAGCAACATGCCTCCATTTGAACTTGATATCTACGTTGGCACACCTTCAAATCCGTTCTTTGCTGGTCCTGCCCCTTTGACTGACATTGCCCACCAGATCTGTAGTTCTGTCGGACCAAGTGGTCGGAATGACGAATATCTTTTCCGGCTTGCCGATGCCATGCGGATTATTGCCCCGCATGTTTTTGACCATCATTTGTTCAAACTGGAACGCGAGGTTCGAAAACTTCAGTCCGCAAGTGACTCGAACTATGTCCATGCTTTGTGATGTTTGGCACGTTATGATGAACATAATTATGTAGAACATAGGTGTAATTTGAATAGTAATTGAATGTGAATAATGGAGGATTTTGGGGTCACCGATAAAGGGTGTCTGCAAAATGTAGGCCAAAATTGACACCCCTCCCCCTTGTCTGCTTTTGTCCACAGTGGCCCAGTCCCTCCTCCCGCCTGCAGACGTCCGCACCTGGACTTGAGGATATTGAACATGACCGCTTAACCTGTGTGGTTATTTAAAGGTCTCTGGACACCAAAATTAATATATACATTTTATCCATTTTCCTGAAAGCGCAGAATTTTCCGATAACTCCCGGCATTTTGTCAACAGGGAAAAATTTACCTTTGACGTGCCGTCATGATGGCCCCCGGTGACGTCATGAGTTTAGCCTATAGATATCATGAATATTAACGGCCTAGCCTAGAATGATGATGTCGTCAGCTAGGCCATTAATATTCATGATCTATATGGGCTAGGGTCATGACGTCACCAGGGGCACTGATAGATTAGAATGTTTTGCATAATGTAACGTAATGCCACATTTCGTTTGATATCACACATTAATTTCATATACACTGTGTCTCAAAAAAACTGGGACCCCCTATACACATGGCAACAACTACGTGATTTTTTTTTAGTGGCATATCCTTTTTGCCACATTAACTATGACTTATTCCCCATGAACTGTGTAATTTTCAACAAAATTCCTCATACTGTTTGAGATACAAATGTTTAAAAAATGACACTGTTGTACTAACGTTTTCAATATGGACGTCACTCGCAGCACCGGTTTGACTCACAGTTAGCGGACAGTTTGTTCTCAAAGTGGCCACCGTTTTCACGAACACACGCCCTCAATCGAACACGCCATTGCTTGATGGCATTGTCAATGATACCCTGTGGAAAATGGTGCCACTCTTCGATCAGAGTTTTTTTGAACTGTTCCACGTTGTGAATCCTGCTCTGACAGCGCACCAGTAAGTAGAGAGTTTTTCATTTAGGTAATTTCGAGTTTGTAGGTGCTTGTGTTTAAAAGGGCATATCTCTGTAACTGTACAGCGGTTTTTCTTAAAAATTTCAGCTTTTACGTAGAATTGGCTTTAAAAAATTTTGGTAAAAATTCGCTTAATTTTGTGAGGCTGAATCCGACTTACGATCACTTTTAATGGGGTCCTAGTTTTTTTGAGACACAGTGTATTTATGAAGCTCAAATCGACATATTATATATGTGAGGTTAAATGTTTAATTTAAATGTACATAAATTGCGCGAATGAGTTTTGACTGCGGCCAGACCTGTAATACAGGTCAAATGCAATAATGTTGACCAAAAAATAGCATGGAGGATGCAAAAAATGAACATTTGTTGATATTAAACATGTCGTCATGAACTCTAGACTATATATAGCATCACAGAAAGTCCATGGAGTCAAAATAATCAGCATCAGCAAATGTCGACTGCAGCCAGTCGAACAAGTTGCGAACAATGGGCCTACATGCGATGTACAGATGTTTGCTTTCGCTAAAAACCCCCTCCCCTTGTCCGCTTTTGTCCGTGTTCAGCTCGACCCCCTCTTCCCCCTCAGTGCAGTGCAGATGTCCTTTATGGATGACCCCTTTTTATCTTCACTGACACTAACTTATATAATGTTACTATTGGCTGTTTCTACTATAGCCAAGGCTGATTACATTTTCTCGATGTCAGAAAAACCCGTTAGACAACACATTAGTGAGGTCACTGTGCAGAAACGTATCGACTTAAGCCACTGAAGAAGCACATCATGAAGATTAAACTGACTTTCTTTCTTAGCAGTAGGTTGTAGATGTTAGTCAACAGCATCGAAAACAGCAGTCAGTAACAATAGTCCACAGTCGGTTGACAGAAAACTAAAAAGGTCACTGTAGAGTCATTGTGGTCCTCATGTAGCTCAAGACAGAAAAGTTGGTAAGACTAATCCACATGTCTATAATTCCGTGGTTGACCAGTTGGGTTGAATCAACTCCACTCTTCTTCAGTAGTGGATGACTGCAGGTCACTAGAACCAGAGATTTGTTGAAAAAAGGAGCAATAAAAAGACATGCATGTCATTCACAAGCCACGAGTCGGATCTAACTTGAGACTTCTGGGTTGGGTTGGTATTTACTGTATGTTCCACAGACGAACTTATACAAAGAGGGGTTCGACTCTACTTGTACGTGCAGGGCTGCACCCCATTAATGCAGCTAGCAGATCTGGGGCCATGTAACCTCCTTCAGTGGGGTCCATGGGACAGCCCCATCTCAAACTCATTTTTGAACTTTGTGACTTCAAAAATTGCATCCGGTGGTCACTTTTGTGGTCATGTTTATTGTGATTTCTATGCAACATTTCCTGTTTCAGACTAATTGGCGAGGGAAAGGGACAGGGGCTGTTTGACCTGACCCATCGAAACCCTCTTGACTATGGCTATAGGCCTGTACCTGTATGCATTGCTGTGTCAATGAGCTTTTCAGTCCTCAATTTTATGAAACATGCAGCTAAATACCGGTATAACCGCTCATCAGAGCAAGGCACTCCACTTTGCAACCAGGGCTGGAAAATTAGGAAAACACTAGGGTGTTTTTAAGGTTTTAAAGAAAAAAAACATGAAAACCTCAAGTCCAAGTTTCAGGTTTATTTTACTCACTGCGCAATTTATAACACACGTCAAAATTAATTTTATACAGGGTGTCTACAAATCCAGCCTAACAAATTTCCAGGACACATTTAACAAACTTCCAGTAGTCTTTTTACATTAATCGAGCCTCTTCAGCATTACAATTATACGTACAATGAAATGACAAGCCGCAAAATATTAATGCATATTCGAGTATCAATTTTGAAATGTCTGCAACTGAGCATGTGATGATGAGCTCCGGCCAACGCTCCATGTGCGATCCTTCCTGCCTTATTAAATGATAATTAAACAGCACTGCACGGCAAGTTATAAAAGTTTTCCAGGAGCACCAATAAAATTCCATGTTATTTCCAGTATTTCTAGGAATTGTAGACACCCTGTTATATTTTAAGCGCAATTTTCGAGTTCCGACCTAACATCATTTAATGACATTTATTCAATCAACAATAATGACATGACATGGAAAATGATCTGCAGGATTTTCTTCCTGGGTCCAGTATTTTTGGTACACTAAAGATTAAAACAGAAAAACCTTATGAAGCGTAAAGAAAAATTTTTAAAACTCCCAAATAACCTAGGATATTCCAGCCCTGTTCAGTCATACTGAAAAAAAGATATTAAAAAAACACCATAGTTGGCTAAACATTTTTGCAGCTACAAATGGACATTGTGATATATTACTGGAAGTAACCTGAGTACGGTTAGTAATTGCTTTAAATACAGCATTAACATACAATGAAATCAAACAAAAGCTTTCCACTGACTGAGTACACTGCAAAATTTGAACCATTCACCTGATGACATACATCAGATGTATACGTTACTACCAACGTACTCTGCACGGCCACATATTTAATCTTATACTCAGTGAGTACCAAATTATTCAGTGAATCAAGACATTCAGATGATTAACAGAAATTAACTTGTTAACCCTGAAAGTGCTTCTCTCAGTATAGATTGTCGACAAAAGTTGCTCTTCCAAGACAGGTACAGAAATGCTGAATGTAATTTATATAATTACTAAGAGGAAAGGCCAATTTGGACAACTACCTTCTTTATAAACGTGTGAAAGCAGTTTATCCATTGCTGCATCACAACCAATAGCCAGGGGTGATGTCTGCAAGATCAAACAGCATGTAGAATGACATTGCAAAGTTGACTGTCAGTGATTTTCACATAGCATTAGCTCATATATGGTTGGATATAGACCAAACGAAACAGCAATAATCCGTGATTGAATAAACAGTGATGACGTGCTTGTGTGTAGCACGCTGGCATTGACACCACAGTTCGGATGTTGATTCCACTTCCAGTGATGTAGTCAAGTCCTTTTAGTCCAAGTGATGAAGGTTCTAGTCCGAGTCATGAGGGCTCGAGTCTGATTTGCAAAATTGTAAGGACTCAACCACTGCCGGACTCGTACAGTGAATAGCATATATCCGGACCTCTACCAAATTGGGCAGCAATAGGAAACGGTGATGATGTGACCATGATGTGATCCATAACCTCTTACTCCAAATCCAAGTCATAAAAGACAAGGATTCTAGTCTACTGCCAGGCTCAATATTTGACACCACTGTCAAGCTATGTTTCAAAGCTGTTTCTGCTGCTCAACACGGCGTAAACTGACACATCTTCTACCCTCTGTTCGGAAAAAAAGTAACCCCCTAGATAACGTAAAACAGAAATGTCAAACCTGAACAAATTGAAATAAAATTTTGTACACTTGGACTTGAACCCAACTAAACATGCGAAGTGTTCACCAAACTTTAGCAAGAAATTTATTCAGTAGCACATTTTTCGACTTTCAAATACTGACGGCAACTGTCTGCATTTCCAGTATGTTTGTTAAAGTCGGATGTTGTTTGTTGGAGTTACGAAAATATATAGAGGGGGTTACCTTTAACCAGAGACATTGTATATATGCTATACGTGTAGCTGCAATGTTAGAGATGTTTGAGCATTCAGGAAACATTCAGTTCACGGAGTGTGCAAGTATTATGTAAATGGACAACATGCTAACAGTTCTGCCTGCTAAAAAATAAAAGTGCCAATAACACATTGAAAAACTTACTAGCTGCAAACTTAATAGTTTTCAAAGCATATATTATAACACTGCTGATTTCTGGCAAAACCACACCACAAGTTACATGTATAGCCTATATTATTATACAATAATGGCCAAAACTATGACACAATTCACAACTACAGCAGATGGACACTTCCCTTCAGGATAGCACAGTACATACACCCATTACGGATATTGGATATATATATCAGCAATTTAAAGTTGCCCAACCATAACGAAACATAGATAAAGAATACACAGGTTTTAATACAGACTAAGTGCAGTGATAACTGCTACACAGAATATGCCAGTGAGTCGCTGGGTAAAACCCAAATTCCATTATGAAGACTTTGTGATATGGTATGCATCACAGACTTTTCCGTGTCTTATCACAGACTAAATTCCACTAGAGTGACACAAACAGATTTGTCGCGGACTTTCTCGCAACCATCTTAACATGTTGAGATGGTCTATAAGCATGAAACTTCCCTGTGACACCCCTGTTTTACAGTTTTCCGCAGTTTTCATTTCCAGAAGTTTTCATCAGCAACTTTCATGGTCAGCGTAATGGAATTTGGGTTTCAGTGACAGCCTACATCGTGGACATAGATGCGCAGTACTTGTCATAAATAGCAGAAGCAGGTCAGCGATGTCTGATGATGACACATTAATGGAGGTGGTAGTATTCTTGTGCCATGTCCAATTGTCCGAGATTGTAATTTCACATCGTCACAAAATGTGCTACTGGAGAGGTCAGAATGTGCCATTACAGTAGAAGATTAGTTCAGCTTTGTGATATTATCACCAGCCAGAACAGCATCATAAGATGAAAGTAACTTATCTGATAATGCACGAAGAAGCATTGCTCTCGGAACATATAACTAAACTCAATTGTTGTCACTGAATGTTATTACAGAAGTTAGCTACAGTATAACTTGAGTTGATCAGTACGTGCCATATGTTTCATCACAGCAAATCACTGTGTCACCATCAATAATTCATTATATCGGCATACGAGAAGTCAAAAGTAAATTTCCCAATAACATAAGCAGAAGTGTTGCTCTCAGGATGAATAAATTAATGTGTTCGTTGTCATCGAATGTTACTACAGCTGCAGTAAAACTAGGATACATGTATGTTCCATTACAGCAGACCAGCAGTTTCAGCACTATAGCAGCAACAATGATGTTCCGAGAAGCCGAAAGTAAATTTTCTTCTACATTGTGCAGCCAGTCCTCAGCTTAAAACATATAACCTCATATTTTGTATGCAGTGAATGTGAAATAAAGTCTACAGCAGCCCACCTGCTGCAGCAAACATGTTCAGTAGTAGTTCCATTTGTATGTAAATTCCAGCATAGAAAATCATTGGTTACAACATACATACAGTAGTAACAGTGATGTGCTCCAGAAAAGCCAAAAGCAAATGCTCAAAATGGTGTACAGCCAGCGGGCAGTTGACAGTTTAGAACAGATAATGTTGTACGTCGGTGTACAATAAGAGGTCAACAGAAGTCAGATCAGCTGCGGAAAACATGTTCCATCACAGCAGATCGATTTCAACATCATCATCATCAACAACATCCTCATCATCATCATTAGCAGCAGCAGCAACATCGGGGACATCCAAAGCGATGTTTTCACCACTCTCATTGTTCTGTTCGGTCTCCTCGTCTGAGCTAATATTCTCCGCAATGTGTTCTGACTGTATGGTCTCCTCAGCCAAACTGAAATTCTCCGCAATACACTCCAACACTTCCAAGTCAGCATTGGCAGCAGCAAAAGGGTCAATGACGTGCTCAGAAGTTGACGATGGTAAAGCTTCCACAGCAAGCTCTTGTCCAATAATGTCAGAGGACACTAGTTCACTGTTGGTAACTGCCAGATCCTGCTGGTCATCAAAAGAAATCTCAAATTCACCACTCAGATTCTCAGTCCCTTCGGCTTCAGTTTCCATGCTCATTTCACCGTACTCTATCTCTTTGTCGCATTCTGCTGCTGCGGTAAAACTTTCCACATTGTCGCCACATACTTTCGCCATTTCCGAACTTTCCAGCGACAGCGTGCTGTCGTTTGACACCGACTCCAAAGCTTCAGGCACCGGCAGCATCGAGCTAATGCCTGGATCTGTTTTCTCACCACTTATGTCGGGGTCTGCCGGGTCGCTGGCTTCTTCAGTCAGTGAACTGGGATAAATGTCTGGTGCCTCATCGTCGGGACTCTGCTTAGCTGCAGCCAAGGACTGCAGCCATTCCATCACAGCATCTGACATTCCACCTTCTCCCTCATCTACCACTATCTCGGTCAATTCATCAGATGCTAACTCAGCAGCATCACCAGAAGACATCTCTTTATCCATCGCTTCCACTGGCATATCGCTAAGTGTAACATCAGCAGCTAGGCTGTCAAGGTCATCCTTGTTCTCGTCCGAACTAACATTCACAATCATGCTGTCCAGCTGAGAATTCCTTCCATCATCTTCCTCATCACCACTGCCATTCTCCTCCTCATCGGAACTAATATTCTCAGCCATGGTTTCCAGCACTTCGGCAATGGATAAGCCGGCAACATCCTTCTTGTCCTTATTCCCCTCAATCGTCATACCTTCTGGCTGGACAGTTCCTTCACTATGCTCCAAATGTACAGAGTCATACTCCTGTTTAAGCAAAATATCTGGCCCATGTTCATCATCTTTCTCATGTACTATACATTCATTGGCACCTTGCAAATCATCATCCGGATGCTTCTCTTCAGCTGCATACGAGCTCGAAAGGTCGCCCAGTTCATCATCGTCAGAACTAACATTGACAACTGTGCTTCCGTCCTTGCGGATCTCTACAGAAGTGCACTGCATGGTCTCCTCGTCATCGTCCTCCGAACTGATGTTTTCTGCAATACTCTCCAGCGCCTTGGTAACCGTTAAGTCATGAACATCTTCCTCTTCATCCGAAGAAATATTCACGATGCCTTCTTCCTTACTCTCCTCATCACACTTGGACTTCTCCTGTTTAAACTCGGCATCTGGAACATCATCAGCAACGAGTTTGATTTCTTTCCTATCATCATCATCATCACCAGCAGCAGCAGCTTGTTTGTTATCTTCTTCCGCTGACGTCTTGCTAGCTTCAGCACCTGACATACGTTCCACCGACGTATCGCTACTAACGACAGCCACGCTGCGAGGACCACCCTCTTCATCTGAGCCGATGTTCACAACCATGCTTTCATTTTCTTCTACTGTGTCATCCACATTCTGCGTGGAAGCATGCTGCACACCATCCAGCTCCTCATCTGAACTAATATTTTCCGTTGCCATGCTTTCTATTTGATCCACCAAAGCCACCGAGGCCTCAGTAACAGCGACATCAATAGTTGAGCTGGGACGATGCTGCTTATCATCTGAATTCATATTCATGACCGTACTCTCCAGTTTATCCATCAGCGATGCCGAAACATCAGTAACAGCAACATCAACAGCAGGAAGATTTTGTCCAGATGCAATATTCACGTTTATACTTTCCAAGTGGTGGGTATTTCCCGGCTTAGTTTCCTTCAGCTGAGAGGAATGCTGTTTCTTAACAGCTCTCCCGTCATCTTCTCGCGTCGACTTTCGCTTCTGCCTATCACTAGCATCACGCAAGCGACGTTCTGACGAGTGTCGAGTTTCCCGACGGCGACTGGGTAGACGATTCCTGGCAAGATACAGCTGAATAGCAACACAGACAATTCAAGCAAATGAATATTATAAAAAATGAATCAAAATGCTACAACAGTGAACACAGATAGATTCAAGATTACCAAAAACACTACTTGGTAGCTTAGCTAACTAGTTCATGCTCGTTAACTGAATACTGGTACATAAAAAGCAAGCCCCCTAAATTTAATACATTCATATCTTTGTCGAATATTTTGTTATTAACGAATGCACAGAACAGCAAAACATTGTATCTGTAGTTTTCGAGAAAAATATCCTCACTGTCAAGATCCTCAAAAAAGCAAAACGCCAGACAGTTAAGTATCTACAGTATCTAACTGCGATATGAAATATAGCAATCAATTGTGTATGTTGCACATTAACAAGCTGTAAAACATTAAAAACACTGGAAAAATGCATAGTGCAGAAAGGCATTTATTAATTTCCTTGAAATGTCATCAACAAATATATAGGATGATTAGCCATTCTGTCCTCAATACGATACGCTTCTGCTTGGTATCATAATCAATGACTTTGTATGATCCCAAACAGCCAACATGAACTTTATAGCATTTACAGTATACACGGTGTCACTCTTTTTCTTTCTTCTATAATTTACTCAAATGATGATCAATTTACACAAAATTTTTACTAGCTGTAGGCTAGTAGCTAAAGAAATACTAATTGAAAATACTTCAACAAAGTATGAATGTTGGTTAAATATTCTTTGCTGGCATGATGTAAAGCTGATGTCATAATGTACCGTGAGTACAAATATGGGCTTGTCGCAACCGATGCTAGCAGTTGCTGAATAGCTGCCCTGCATCAATGGTGAACTTCATCTGGTTCACTGACGACAAACTGTTGAAGTTTTACCATTGCAGAAACAAAATTATCACTTTCACACACCTTATTTCTACACCATCCAGCAAGACAGTGCACCGGCACACACCGCTTGCAAGATGGTTGAGTTTTTTCGCTCGCGCAATAACAATGCTTGATTTCATGCCCCCATGTTGCTTACTGCTGATACGATGAACATTTTTCATCAGTGAACCAAATTAAGTTCGCCATCGAAGCAGGGTAGCAACTGACAGCACCAGTTGAGACAAGAAAGCTTGTACTCACAACACACTTTGGCATCAATGTTACATCGCAAATAAAGAATATTTAACTAACAGGCACATGCTGTTGAAATATTTTGAACTGGTATTTCTTCGGCTACAGCTGCTAGAAATTTCATGTAAAATGATCAGCATTCAACTGAGTTATAAAAGAAAGAAAAATGGTGCCTTTTTAAATGAAACACTGCGTACACGTTAGTCTGAATGAAGACATACTCCCACCGTCAATGACAAAAACGTAGCCAAAGAAAACAAGAAACTAACATCTGATAATGCAAAAATTACATAGATACAAGGTCCCAGCAGAAAAATGTCAAACCACAGTGTTGCTAGAATGAAAAAAATAACTTTTTGGCATGATCTGAGTTGCTATATAGTTAACAGAAAATGAAAAAACTTATCAACCTTGTACTTGTCGTTGTGGTCAGCACCGTATAAGTGTGACTGTGCCTCAGTAATGCCAGAAGAAAAAATTCGACACAGCTGGCAGTAGAACGGTTGCGTAACGACAACCATGAACTCAGCGCCTGACACAATAAACAACAATGAACACTAAGGCTGCATTGACATAGACGTGAGTACGAGTATGGGTACAAGTCCAGGTTTCGGCTTACGGCTCGCAGAAGCTTTACTCGTATCACGTGTCAGCCATATTAAATGAAATCAAATCGAGGATACGTTTCGCGAATAAACAACAATATTCCATCACACTGCTAATAATTTTACTAACTGCGCACCTTCAACGATAAATAATTTTACAATGATGTCAGTTCTGACGTCAAATATGTGCCACAGCTTTTATAAGTTATTAATGTTATTTACAGGTAGTTTACTTCGCACGAGTTGGATAAAAACATGACCTGCACGGAAACTACTCGTACGAGTGAAATTTATGGGTAACGCGTATATGTAGGTCTACGTGAACGGCCACCATTGAAAAACACGCAAAATCGTATACGGGTACACGGACAGTGCCAGACTCGTACTCGTGTCTATGTGAACGCAGCCTAAGTATGCCTGCCTGCAAATAACAGCAACAAGGACCAAAGTAATCAGGTAAAAAGCAGAAATGCTGATCAATGCTGCCACCTGGTGAACCATAAACGTGGTTCTACTACTTTGCAGAATTCATTTTTCCTAACTTTTCCCCAAATTTTCCAGATAAAATGAATGACTTTCCCTAGTGATCAATTTCTTTACACCCCTTACCAGAAAATTTCTGTATCTATATGTTCAATGCAGACACAAATACACCTCGCTGTGAGAGGCTGAACATTAGGTAATCAAGATATACTGTATACAGTGTTTCATAAAAAAAAAGTTTTTCTTTTTTTCATAATTTACTCAAGTGATGATCAATTTACCAATTGTAGCTGAAGAAATTCTTATTCAAAATATGTCAACTAAAAATGGCTGTTGACTAAATATTCTTTGATAGTCGTGATGTAACACCGATGTCATAATGCGTCATGAGTACAAGCTCGATTGTCTGAACTGGTACTGTCAGTAGCTAGCCTGCTTCAACGGTGAACTTAATCTGGTTCATTAATGAAAAATATTCATTGCGTCAGCACTAAGCAACATGGGAGCTGAAATCAGGTGTCTCGCAAGCCAGAAACTCAACCGTCTCGAAAGTTCTGTGTGCTGATGCACCGTCTTGCTCAAACATGTGAAAGTCAAACTATCCCCACAGACACATAAATGCAATCGCTTTGCACATTTTTTTGTGGCTGCAACTGTAATACTTCAAGAATTTGTCATCAGCAAACCATATTAAGTTTACCATCGAAGTAGGGTAGCAACTGACAGCACCAGTTGAGACATCAAGCTTGCTTGTACTCACGACACATTATGACGTCAGCATTACCTCCCGACTAGCAAAGAATATTTAATCAACCGCCATTTTTGTTAAAATATTTTAAACAAGAATTTCTTCAGCTACAACTGGTAAAAATTTCATGTAAACTGATCATCATTTGAGTAAATTGTGAATGAAAGAAAAAAGGTTCTTTTGTATGAAACACCGTATATAATATGACAATGTCAAAAAAAGATGCACATGAACACACCCATAGCAGTCCTGAGACCAGCATCGGTATAATGAGACCAGTGTCTGGATGATGGCCAGTCTCTTTTGACATCAGGCTGCACACATTCACACAGCAGTAACTAGTCATTGCAATCCCGGGATCCTGAATCCTGGGATGCCGGCCGTTTTCATCAATACTGAATCCCGGAATTTGTAGCATGCCAATCCCAGGATTTGGAAATTACAAAGTTCATTAAAATTGTACTTTTTCGAGTGCTAAATGATATAAATAACGATTTAGCCATCTAATGTATAAATATGTCACGCAAAGCTAGAGTCCTTCTACTTGCTGTGCGCTGTAATTTGCATCTTGACAGTCACAGTTATGGTCACTCACAAATACCATCCATAAGGGGCTACTACATCCTGGGCATGAAATACATCTATCGTGGATACCGAAATAACGACTAATCTGTAAGCCCAACCACGAAAACTGGACCCCAGGATAACAAATGTCTTAATCCCAGATCCCAGGATTTAGAATTTAATCCCGGGACTGCAATCACTAGCATTAGCCACATAAAAATTTACACTACACTACTACACAGGGTGGCACAAGAGAGTGGAACGTGCATGTTTTACATGGATCGAGCAAATCAGACAGTTCAGAAATAATTAGTGTCGATCATTGCAGCGAAGAGTGGTCATGTTAACACTTAAAGACAGTGTTTCCGAATCTGCCTGACTACTTAAATATACACTCCCCTTTTTTACATGATAATTATGCACCACATTACAATACAGAAAAACTTTCCAGCAGGTCCCAGAGAGAAGCTTTGAAAAAAAGCAAAATATAACTGCAACAATACACAGACTACAAAGCTACCAATACAAGCACAATTTTTTGTCATAAAGAGTAAGACATAGAGTGAAGACACATTGGTAATCTCTTTATGGTCATCTGCATATTCTCAGATACAAGTTTGGAAGAGCTACTTGTACAGTGCATGTGCCACAATCATTTTTCAACGTTTGCCATAAAGCTTTAAATAGAACCCCTGGCTTCTGCTAATGCACAAGTTACTACTAGTACTACTAACACTACTATTTATTGCCCTGGCCTGTATCCAGAACCTGGCACTTATTTGGACCCAGTCTCATTGCAAAGTTTTATGGAATATAAGTTGCATTTCTGGAAAAGATATTTCACAAACCTGCTGATGTTTAACCCACAGGAGGTGCTCAAGTAGTGTTGCTGTAGTCGGGAACTGTGCACGGCAGAAACGACACCGATGACCCAAACCAATTTTGTGCTTGATCCTTGCACCACCCTCGTCTGAAGATGTCTCCTCTATGCCAGCAGAACCATGTCTGCCATCCGACCCATCATATCTTCCCCCGTGGTGGATTTCCTTCTTCCTGCCATGATGTTCTGTAAACGTTCCCTCTTCTAGAGGTTCCAGATTTCGCTCATGTCTACGCTGCCTACAATGCTCCCGCTCATCCGCTGCTACTTGAGACAACTTTGTACCATCGCCCACGTACACCTCCATTGGATTTTGCACAAACTTCTTGCAGAGTGGACGGATGTCCTTTGACAGAGTGGCCGAGAACAGCATCACTTGCTTCGAGAGTGGCGTCGCATGGAAGATCTGCTGAATGTCACGGTGCATATCGGGCACAAGTGGGTTGAGCATTGTGTGACAATCGGCAAGCACAAAGTGTTTGAGGTTCTGGAGGCTGAGGAGACGGCCTAAGCGGACAAGCGCCCGAATTCTGCCTGGCGTGCCGACAACAATGTGAGGGCAGTTGTTACCCAGCACCTCCTCATCCTTCTCAATCACCGTCCCACCGATGAACATCGCAATCTTAACGGTGTTCATGTACTTGGAGAAGCGCTCATACTCATCGCTGATGTGAAGCGCCAGCTCACGCGTATGACACATCACCAACACCGACACTTCTCCATCGACTGGCTCCAGCTGCTGTAGAGTGGCTAGCACAAACACGGCCGTCTTTCCAGCACCGGACTTAGCCTGGCAGATGATGTCTGTGCCGAGGATAGCTTGTGGAATGCACTCATGTTGTACCTCCGTTGGATGCTCAAATCCACAGTCAACAATGGCTCGCAGCAGCTCCGGTTTCAAGTGGAAGTCGTGGAAGCTGGAGCTGTGGATGTACTTTATCTTGCCACTGCTTGATGCTGCCTGCTGCTCAGCCTTTTCATCAGAGGCTACGTCCGACTGATCAAGCTGTTCTGCAGTGTCTGGTAAAGGCGTATCAACTTCATCTTTTATGACTGGTTTTTCCGATGATTGCAGTTCATCCCCACCTGCCAGAGATGACTTTGAATGTACATGTCCATGAATGTCCATGTACACCTCAACTAGATCTTGCACGAACTTCTTGCAGACTGTACGAATGTCGCTTGACAGAGTAGCAGAGAACAGCATCACTTGCTTTGACTCTGACGTCTTACTGAAGATCTCCTGAATATCACGACGCATATCGCGCTGTTTAAGCATTTTGTCACAATCACCAAGCACAAAGTGTTTGAGGTTCTGGAGTCTGAGACGGCCTAAGCGGACAAGCGCCTGAATCCTGCCTGGGGTGCCGACAACAATGTGAGGGCAGTTATTACGCAGCACCTCCTCATCCTTCTCCATCACCGTCCCACCGATGAACACCGCGATCTTCACAGTGTTCATGTACTTGGAGAAGCGCTCATACTCATTGCTGACGTGGAGTGCCAGCTCGCACGTATGACACATTACCAGCACCGACACTTCTCCATCGACTGGCTCCAGCTGCTGTAGAGTGGCTAGCACAAACACAGCCATCTTTCCAGCACCGGACTTAGCCTGGCAGATGATGTCCGTGCCGAGGATAGCTTGTGGAATGCACTCGTGTTGTACCTCCGTTGGATGCTCAAATCCACAGTCGATGATGGCACACAGCAGCTCTGGTTTCAGTTGGTAGTCACTGAAGCTGACTGAAGTGCATCGTTGAGACATGGCACCTTCATCTTTTACGCCTGGTCTTTCCGGAGCTTGCTCTTCATCCGTTAACTCCACTCTCCCTCCGTCAGAGTCTTCTGACAACACCAGTAACAGATCCGGGTTCTGCTGCAAACATTCCAGCTCGCTGTCCTCCGCATCAGTTGGTGTCTCCATCTCTAGCTCCGTCATTCCACTGTCACTGTGATAGAGAACTTTTTGAGATATACGGTGTTGATGGCTGTATGGAGACATGGAGCGAGTTGACCTTTTCTGTCTAGCTGCTGACCTGCTGAACTTCCTGGCTGGTGGTGTTTCATTCTCTAATGATGATCCAGCACCAGTTTCTGCCTGTGGCAATAGATCAGTCTTCAGCTTGGAACTACAGACCGCCTCTGCTGCTGCTGGTTCATCATTACCAATCAGTAGCTCTGCACCAGGCTCAACGCTCATCATACGTTCATCATCTATTGCTGACTGAATTGCTGCTGCAATCTCATCGTTTTCTTTCTGCTCTGTACCATACTCAATGCTCATCATACGTTCATCATTGATCGCAGACTGAATCGCATCTGCAAGCTCGTCGTTTTCTGTCTGCTCCATATCGCTTTCTCTTGGCTGTGCCAACGAATCAGCACTCAGCTTGGGACTACAGACAGCCTCTGCTGGTGCAGGTACATCGCTACCAGTCACCTGCTCTGTACGAAGCTCAATGCTCATCATATGTTCATCATCAATCGCTGCCTGAATTGCAGCTGCAAGCTCGTCATTCTCTTTAAGCTCAGTATCGTTCTCTTCTGTTATGCAATTGTTTAAGTCATCCACTGATTTGGACTCAACCACCACAGGCATCGACCGATCTATTGGCTTGCCATCCTTCTCTTCTGTCAACTCATCTTGGAATTCAGATGAAATCATTGAAGGCTTGACTTCCATTACATGAGATTCTGACTCACCCATTCCAGACTTTTCAATCAACTCGTCATCTTTCTCTTCAGTCACAGGAAGCTTAAACTGATCTTCCGATTCTGAGTGAATCACGACCGAGTTGTCTTTTAGCCCAGTATCATCGCTCTCCTCACACACAAGTATTAACTCGTCTTCGAATTCGGCCTGAGTCGTTGCAGGTTCGACTTCCGGGCTCTCGTTATCCATTTCTCCCATGATTGCATTGTCTAACTCAATCTGGCATTCAGACTGAACAGACGTGGATTCGCCAAATTCTTCAGTTACATGCTTTAACTCACCTTCGAATTCCGACAAAATCACTGCAGGCTTGTCTGTCAGCTCACTGCCCTCTTTGTCTTTAGTTACATTAGCATCTAAATCATTCAGAGTTTTCACCACGTTATCCATTTCCTCCATTTCATGCTTCAACTCACTGTGTGATTGGTCTTTCTCCTCCATGCTGTTTAACTCAGCTGGTATGGATGCAGAAGCATTTGCTAACTGTTCAGTAGCGTCATCAGCCGTAGACTGATTTTTGGCAGGAACACTGATTACGCTGCTCTTTTCTGCATCGTTGGATTTTGCCACAAGTGGAGTGGATGGAGGGTCACTAATCATCTGCCTTAAATTCTGACTGTCATTGGCAGGGATCGAATATTTCCTCTCCTCCGCTGGCTGCGCTAGCTCACGGAGTAAATCGGCCTTAGTTCCTATTTGTTTTGTCCTGCGCTCAGCTAGTGTTATGTTATAGCTGTACCGAGAGACTTGCTGTCTGCATTTTCCCGATGAAGCAGTGGTCACCGACTCCTAACAACACCAACAAACAACAGTGAAACAGTTACGGTGAAATTGCTTAGCACTTCATGGGAAATCAGTCTCAGAGCTACGGAGCATCACCTGCCATGCAGATCACACAGTGTTACCTGCCACCCAACACAGGTGAACGTGCCATGCCTTAAGCCATGGATAACATCACAGACAGGCCAGTACTTGATTTACTTACCTGGCAGCGATGAAAGGCTGAGTTAACCTTAGTGTTGGTCATATATTGAGATGGTTTACGTTTTCATAGTCAACTATCCAAGTACTAACCACTTGATAGTGACCTGACTGGAAGATGAACCCATTATCATGTGATCCTAAATGCAATGTACAAAACATTGGCATAGTTATATGTAGACAATAACAGTATTTACATTTAATTGTAGTTCAATATGCAAATACTATTAATTTCAATTACAATGAAAATCACATCACATCATATAATACAAAAAAGCTACTCACTGTAACTGAGTCCCCCCCCAAAAAAAACTGTCAAACTTTGTCATTGTCCATATCTTTACCAAATATGACCAATTTTCAAAATTCTTTTATTGGCACACTTTGAGGACAATTTGCAATCAAGGAGTTATTAAATATATCACCACACCTTAATTGTGTTGCTACACTACCTTCTAAAATATAAATTTTCAAAAAAACACTATAGTCAGAATAAATATGTACATCGTAAAAAATTATCTTTTAAAAAATTTATACAAATTTGCAGACTAAAATTAAATTAAGTTTAGTTTTCGATACATGGCCAGTGTTTCTAAACAAAAACAATGTTATTATAAATAATGGTTTTTAACGCAGTGACAAAATACCGGCATTGTAACATGCTATTTAGCAGTGAAGACAAGGCAGTGATAAAAAAACTAATACCAGTTTAAAGAATACAACTTGCAGAGAATACTGGCGAAATCTTCCGAGACAAACTGCAAAAAAACGAAGGACTGGGCACTTTACTAAACTTTACAAAAAAGATTTGGGGAAACATGAAGCACCAACCAAAGGCATGAGGCTGCAGACCATAACACGTGCATAAGTGAAAAGAACGGGACCAATGTAAATGAACTGCCAATGTGCTTGTTACCTATTGCCAGTTTTTTATGCGCGAAAGCAGCTAATGCTTTCAGCACGTCTTAGCCATCGCAATTCTGTCTGTCTGTACGTCTGTCTGTCTGTCTGTCACACGATCAGTCAAAAATTGTGCAAGCTAGGATCACCAAATCTTCACCGTCGGCTGCTTGGAAGACTCTAGTTTCAGAAACCGTAAAGCTTTTTCATAAATTCAAAGGGGGTCACTCGGAACTACGACCCTAAATGAGAGGGAGGTGGGCAAAATTTGAGATTTCTGGCCAATAAGTCACTGTATCTCAGTAACGGTGCGAGATATGGCCTAGGTTACTATTAATCACTAATAGGAAGTCATACACTGGCTCTCGATTGGCGTCGAATTCAATGACCTTGGATGATCTTGAATGCCAAAATATGGGTTTTATGGATTTTTTTGGTGATTTCAGGCTGTGACACAAGTCTATATCATTCACAAAATGGCGCCACGTTACTATCGTTATGCGATCCAGATAGAGAATTTGGTATTTGTATATTAACTTAGCATGAACACCCCAATTTTCAGCTAAACTACTGAACCAGAACTGCTATAGGCTTCTGCGTGTCTCGTGAGCATTAGCTCAAATTTCTAGTTCTTACATATATATTTTACAAGGTAGTGCAGTGACACAGTTAGGAAGTGTGGTGGGATATTGAGTAATCACTTTATTACCAATTGTCCAGGGAATGTAATAGCGAATGAATTTTGAAAATTGGTTAATATTTTGTGATAAAACAAAGTGTGACATTTTTCTGGGACACAGTGTACACAGTGGCTCAATGCAGTAACTGAATAAGATGGAAAAATATTTGCAGCTGTTACCCAACTATGCAAAGAGCAATACAGAAGCAGAATTCTAAAACAACGTTGTCGAAATTTGAGAGAAAACTTGGGCAAACAAGTCCACAAACCTTGTCTTTATTGGACACAGGCTGATCTTCCATGTCATCGATCACGATGATATTGCTCGATTTCCTACTCTGATCACCACGATGGCGACTTTTATCTAGTTTAATACCACCAGCTTTCTTTTTCAACGTAGTGACTGCTGCACCTGCCAACTTTTTATCCTTTTTTATTGGCTTTATCTGAGAAGAGGCAGATTTGTTCCCTGTATCTTTGCTTCTCGGCTCTGAGGCAGAAGTGGCAGATTTGTCGTGCTTATCAGCAACATCATCCATCGAACCACTCGACACGCTGCTTAGATCGCTGAGATCCTCCAGGTCTGGTGGCCGGTAAGACTTAGCAGATGACTCATTGCTTAGATCGCTGAGATAATCCAGGTCTGTTGGCCTGTAAGACTTAGCAGACGACTTGTGAGTTTGCGTTTGCGGAGTGCGACGTGGCAGATTTTCAACCAGAAAATTGGACAATTTTCCCATATTTGCCGACGTCACGGCTGGTGCCGGCGGTGCAGCAGTCGGCCGACTCGGTTCACGCAGCTTCTGCAGAAAAGCCTCTGTGTTCTTTTCCCAATCGTCCTTTTTCGGATCCCTCATCGTCTGAGTAGACGATGTGCGATCTGGTAAGTCTAAGGACATTAGCGGAGAGATGGGTGGCCTAATATTAGCCGGATACATAGGAGGGGGAACCATCATGTACATTGGTGGTGGAGGCAATGGAGCAGGTAAAGTAGGTGGCGGAGGCACTGGAAGAGGGAAAGCCATTTCTGGTGCCGGAGCTGGAGAAGGGTATAACTCCATTCGGTGGTGTTTGTGACCAGTAGATGTAAGACAGCCACGGGAAGACGATCGTGTTGAACGTTTCTTTCTGTCCGAGGAGCACTCTCTGGCCCTTGTGCCACGCTTCCGTGGCGAGGATTCCCTACCTTGCGCACGTGTTGTCCGAACGCTGGTGCCATGAGCTTCTGGAGTCCTACGATGCTGCCTGTGACGGCTGGGTGGAGACAGGGAGGATGATTGCCGTGTTAAATGCCGTGATTTTCTTTCCCTTTTCTCATATCGCCGTGGCAACGATGGTGAGGCTCGCGAACGTAATTCGCCACGTCCAGAATGTCGTTCACTCCGTTCCACCGAATGTTGCCGCTCCTTTCTTGGTGTCTTCTCTTTGGTCGTTGATCTTGCTGCCTTCCTGACTGGTGACCTTCCGGTCGCCGATGACGATCTACGACTTTTGCTTTGGCTGCTACTTCGAACTGGCTCTTTCAGTGGCGCTGGTGTTGGAGATGCCTGTTGCTTAATTCTACGTCTGCGAACCTTCTGGAGCAATTTGTCAATATCAGAAAAACTCTGCAGACTGCCGAGGACTTTGTCATATGCAGTGACGGTACTTGCTGAAGTGGTCAGGTTCTGAGTTTGCTGTAAAGGATCGTATGCCTGTGCTGAAGCAGTAGGGGGCACTGGCTGGGATGGGGTGGTGTAATGCAGACTACTAGCATGACCAGCTTGCTGCTGCTGCTCTTTCGGGGCTTCAGTGGAACCAAATCTGGACATGTCAAAATTGAAACCGATCGATTTCAGAACGTTGGCAATGACCGGATCACAATCTGATGGAGTAGCAATGGAAGACTTCTGGGCACCAGTGCTGGATGACTGTGGTTGAGTGTATTTCAAAGATAAGCGTTCTCCAGCTAATTCCTTCTTCGAGGAAATCGGCAAACCAGCCCCAGGACTAGCTGCTGCACTACCACTGGTATTGTAGGCAACAGAACTACCAGAGAACGCTTTACCGAGTAAATTTATATTCTTCAGAAGATTCTGTGCTAATGAGCTGGACGCATCAAGATTGGCATACTTTGAATTAGAAATGTTGACCAACAATGGATGGCTTTCGGGGGGAAACTGGCTGGCAGCCGAACCGGAAGTTGTGCCAGGTCTCAGCTGCAAAGAAATTGGATTCCAGACGTCAACTTCAGAAAGAAGATGGCTGGTTTCTTGCACGATCTCTCTGACCGGAGGAACAGGCTGAGGTGCTCTGTACTGATATTGTGACGAGGGAACAGTCTCCGGAAACTGTGACCGGTCACTGGCTCGGACTGTTGACGCCGGCTTGTTCCTATGGTCATAGGAAGCAAACTGTATGCTTCCACCAGATTGCTGCTGTCTGCTCTGACTGGAAGCCGAAAGCTGGTGGAAAATACCGGTGTTATAGTCTCTTGCTGCTGTGCTACGATACTGCTCGTTGTTCACCGTTATACGAAGGTCAGAGTCATTCACTCTCATACGACTGTTATCAGCCACCTGCAATATTTTACCAACAAGTACGTGGCAATAACTAACCCGAGAAGCAATTTAATAATGCAATAATGCAGACAGAAAAAAATAAAGTAACAATACTGAATTTTAGAAGCTTCAACACACTGACAGCTGCTCTCGCTTTGAATCACACAGATGCATATAACACAATAATGTAATGTATTATGTTTATTCACATGCAAAAAACATTGTAAATTGCTGTTATTTTTTATTCCACTGATGCAACTGTTGAAGTGTTGCAAAAACGTGACACAGTTCTTTTTACGTGCACCTTCATGAGCAGATCATAGTTGATATAAATGCCCAGGTCCTTGCCTTGCCTTCGGGGTGGGCAGGCTCTTACACCTGCCCAGCGCTGAGGCCGTATCAGTTCGGCCCAATGCGCGTCCCCAAAAGTAACCACAGGTTACAAGTAATGGCTATAAAGCTGCAGAGGGCTGTGAAGCCGTAAATAATGGCTGTGAGGCCGTAAGTAAACGGCTACAAAGCCGTAGTCGGCTATATAGCCGAAACCAGTACAAAAGCACTGGTAACGTGTAGTAAATGTTCTCACGTATTTGGTCAGCTCTTAGTACGCTCCTATCCTCCAGATCGTAGAAATCTTTCGGGTCATCGGAGCAAAGCCCCACCACCACGTCAAGGTGGCTGACCTCGGTGGGGAATGCCCAGGTCATGGACAGCGCAATTTTACTTTCCATGTATTAAACGAAACTGTTCTAAACATTTTTAGTTTTTACTTCTCAAACCCGACAGTTATTAGTGTGCATTGCGTAGTATCATCTGTACGGTGTGACGAAACACCGCACCGGCCTCACCGACTGCACCGGCAGGAAATTACCGCACCGGCGGTATGACTAACCCTAGGACTAACCCTAACCCTAACCTAAACCTTAAACTAACTACTCTCTACTGATGTCGGTGCGGTAATTTAGGTTTAGGTTAGGGTTAGGGTTAGTCCTAGGGTTAGTCATACCGCCGGTGCGGTAATTTCCTGCCGGTGCGGTCGGTGAGGCCGGTGCGGTGTTTCGTCACACCCTCATCGGTAACGACTAGACATTTTAACCGAATGTCTATAATATACCTGTGATACAGCAGAAAATCGTGCATCAGCACCTCTGGCAGTGTGCCCCACTGCCGCTTGATCTCTGCCAGCAAAATGCTGATATCCAGTTATTTCAGAAGTCCATCTCCTTCCCGTTGACCCCGACCCGCCCGCAGTACGAAGATCAGTATCATTACGACTTTTCCACAACTCGTTCCACGACATAACTTCTACGCAAGATTGACAGCTGTTCCGACGTATTTCTCACTTCACAGACTTGTATCGACGATAATACATCATGTCTGCACAAATTTAACACGTTGACGCTTAAAACTTAGCAAGAATTTGCAAGAAAATCACTAAACAACAACCTATTCACAAGCATAAAATATGTATGACGTTTATAAATAAAAATTTTCACAATCCACGTAGTTGTAACAACGTAACGTATCGACAAATGTGTAAAGCTATCTGCATTTTGTGCAATGAAAATGCATTTTCTGAGTCCTGACACGTCTAAAATTTAGGATTGTTAGTAGCACCAGTTATCTATTTTTGTTTTAGTACAAAGGCGGTTTTTGCGGCTTAGACGGGAATAGATTGGTCTGGTGCCAACTTTGGTGCCACTGCCACCAAGGTGGAGAATGGGGAATAGCGGATGAAGACGGCACAAAAACTTCTTTTTCTGGCCATTCCTGCTTTTGGCCTTTTACTTGTTTTTTTTGCCTATGGGTATCAGGAACCCAAAACAGTAAGCCCAGTAAAACTGCAACTATCTGGTGAGTAGTACCGGTATCCGAAAAACTGAGTACTCAATTATCAAATTAATCAATTGGCGCAGCTCTGGAAGTCTAATGACTTAATCGTACCTTTGTGTTTGGCGCCATAACTTGTCTTGATGTTTGTGTGATTTTATCGCGGAGCTTTAAAAGGCACAGATGGAAGGATTTGATGATCCGGGAGTCTTTTTTAGTGACAACTTTGGTACAGATGGTAACCAAGATGATCAGCAAATCAACAGACAACAAATAAAGAATCGGCTGCGGGAATTTATAAGACAGTTCCATGAAGGAAACTTCACATACACTTATCGGTTAGCGACATACAACTTGAACTTGAAACATCGCTGATGATTAGTCACATTATATAAAGTACAAATTATAAAGGCGTTCCCACTAACAAGCAGATTTTTTCTGTCCTCAGTATACAGGCCTGCCAAGTTATACTGCCACTGCTAGTGATTATTATCATCATCATCATCATTAGGGCTAGACGAAAATCACGAATTCACGAAAGCCGTGAATTTTGGCGCTTGCCGTGAATTTTAGCGTTTGCCGTGAATTTTTGCACGGACTGCACTTTTATGTCAAAATCCGTAAAATTCGATTGTTAAACATTGAAAGTTGACCCTAATATGACCTCGTTGATCACTATGATAATCATTTGCAGCCGTTGTAGTTACTAAAACTGATCCTGAAAATTACTATAAGAACGATTAATGTTAGTCATTTTGTGAGACGACGATACATGACTGATTGTTGACTAGGCAGAGAACAAAAATGTTTGTCAATGAGACGTTTATTAACGCCATATATGACCGTGAATTGGCACCGTGAATTCGCCATGAATTTTGCGACTTTTCTGAAAGTATGCTTTGATTTTTTCACTTTTGTACCGTGATTTTCGTCTAGCCCTAATTATCATCATAAATGGATATCCGGAAGCAGGCCAAAGGCCTCTATTTCCATCCGAAGTAGATAACTTCAACACGAATATGAACGAAAACTAAACTAATATTGTTTTTACATTGACTTCCGGTACTAGATGATGGATTTATAATCATAATACAAACTACAAGTAATTTGAGCAAAGCTCACGTGACGCGCGACAGCATCAGTCATGCCACCTGGGCAATTAGTGTACAGCGTGAAATAAAAACCAGTGCTTGTTATGATAAGCAGCATGTCTGTATTTATTTGCAATCGTTTTCACGTTACACCAGATAATTGCGGTAAAATAACCATTTTTTGGAGGGGTAGCTGTCTTTGATGCCCGCCTGTGTCAGGCTCCATGAACCTAGGGGATCGGGACTTAGACTGCTGAAATCTACATTTAATGCTGCAAATTTCATACACAGGTTGTGTTGGTCTAACTCCAGCCATTTCATCGCAATTCAGTATTCAAATGTGCGCAGCATCCAAAAATTTCGAAAAATTCACTAAAAACCCCTTTGGGGATGGTTCAAGGTCATTGATGTTGATAAATGTAAAAAGCCTGTCACCAGTGCTTGTTATGATAAGCAGCATGTCTGTGCCTATGCAACTGTTTTCACGCTACACAAGATAATTGTGGTAAAATAACCACTTTTTAGGGGGATAGCTGTCTTTGACGCCCGCCTGCGCCGGCCTCCTTGAACCTAGGGGTCGGGACTTGGACTGCTAAAATCTACATTGAATGCTGAAAATTTCATATGCAGGTTGTCTTGCTCTATCTCCAGCCATATCGTCGCAATTCAGAGTTGAAATGTGCTCTGCATCCAAAAATTGCGAAAAATTCACTAGAAACCTCTTTTTGAGGGGTTCAGGGTCATTCAAGGTCATCGATGTTGATAAATCCAAAAAGCCTGTCACCAGTGCTTGTTATAATAAGCAGCATTTATGTACCTATCTGCAACCGTTTTCACATTATTCGAGCCAATAACAGCAAAATGACGTCTTTTTAGAAGGGTACCCCTCTTTGATGCCCTCGTTCGAGGGGAACCCCTGCACCCAGTGGCACAAAATTTTGTCACGACAAACTTGACCTTGGGGCAGCCCACAGTAAAGATTTTGTGATCCTAGCTTGCACAGTTTTGATACAGATCATGAATGTGTCAGACGGACAGACAGACGCCCAGACGATGGCTAAGACGCGCGAAGCATTTTGCTGTCGCGCGTAAAAACCACACCAGATCAAATCTAAACATCTCTTAAAACTACTAACACTGCATGCACCAATTTGTATCTGTGACCTCTGGTATTATATCGCTTTTCTAACACAGATTTATACTGCAACTGTAGCACAAAATTGGTATTGTACTTGTTATTTACATATTTGTATAACTGAATCATATCCCCTTTTTGTTGCTTATAATGTATAGTTGGCAATTGCAAAACACATATTCTTTCTTCGTAAGAACGACTAGATAGACCCCTGATTAATTTTGTTGCCCTCATTTGGACTTTTTCAATTTTTTCTACAGTCAAACCCGCTTAATATCACAATCCGCTTATTGTCACATAGATTTTTATCCCCGGCCAGCGCCTGTAGTAATCAAAGGGCATTGACTCCAGTTATTGTCACTTCGCCTATTATCACATATCGCTTAATGTCAACACGTTTCTAAGCCCGACGGTGTTAATTGCCTCGTTTAATATCACAGATTAGACCAGTAGGCCAGCACTTTGTAGTCATAAACAGCAGACACGTCGCGCCCTGCAGGGGCTGTCCTGTGTGGGAATGGAATGGGGGTCAATTGGTCTACAGGTCTACATGCACGGTGGGTGGCTGGTCTATTGCTCAGCCACTGCAACCACAGCAGCAGCAAACAAGCCAGTCATTGTGTTTGGGCTGGACTGATGACAGAGACCTACAACCACCCCACCCGCAGCTAGCCCTGCAGCCCTGCTCACTTTCATTACTGCCAGTGCTGGCAGTCACTGAGGCAGAAAACAAACGTGATCTTGACCATAGTGTTAAGATAAAAATTATACAAAAAGTGGACGCCAGCAGCCACTAAGCAAAAAGATGTTGCGTCTAAATTTGGAATTACCGAGTCGATATATTTTTGATTCTTAACAGTGATCTCAACTGTTGTCTTAATATTAGTTCTGCTTGGACATGGACTACTATGGCATCTCCTGTTAATGTCAACTTCGGTTAATATCACACAGTTTTGGCAGTCCCACAGATGTGATATTAAACGGGTTTGACTGTATATATCACATATCCTTCTAGGAGCCCAAACAGTATTAGCATATTCCAAGTGTGGTCTTACCAAACTGTTATACAGAACAACAAAGCATTTCCGAGATAATTCTCGGAATTTTCTTTGTATAAGTCCCAACATCGAATATGCTTAATTGACTATATTGCTAATATATTGATCAAACAACAAAAAAAATCAAACAAGACTCCAAGATCATATGACTAGCACCAATTTGGCTTCCCAGCCAACTACAGCTTCACAGCTATACTCTGATTGCTGTTGAATGTTGAATTACATTTGCAGCGATCAGCTGAGAAGGCATTACAATGTTGGTCGCTACTGGCTTGAGGTGGAGCTGGAGGATTTGACTCACTTTGATGCAGAGCTGGCCGAGAAGATCACCAAACAACCGGCTGAACACCTCCAGCTTGTGAGTAGAGTGATTGCAATCCCAGGATTGATTCTTCCATGATTAAGAAGTTTGTAACCTCAAAATCCTGGGATTGGTGTCATTACAGTCATGCGATTTCGAAGTTGCAAATTTTTACGTGCAACAGCAGGAACTCTTATAGTGCGTCTTAGCCATTGCAATTCTGTTTGTCTGTCCATTCGTTTGTCCACCACATGGGTGGATCAGTCAATAACGGTGCAAGCTGGTATCGCCAAATTTTCACTGTTGGCTGCCTGGAGGACGCTAGTTTCATGATCTGTAAAGCTTTTCCATAAATTCGAAAGCGGCCACTTCAAGCAAGAGCACTGAATTACACGGGGGTAGGGAAAATTTGCGATTTCCAGCCAATACGGCTGTGCGAGACTGGTCACGCCCTCAGGTGAGTGTGAATAAAACACTATAGACATGTAATGTCAATTGCAGGGATCAGTTAGCTTAGATTTTGTTCGCACCGGACTGTATCCTGGGGTTGAAAAATCAGTTTCTGGATTGGCTAAACTTGACAGTTAGCCAGTGGCTAAAATGGTCAGAATCTTGGTATATACGAGATCTCCTTATTGCAGTGACTGCTTGTTAGTTGATTGATTTCTAGATTAATTCAGCTTCTCACTGATATTCATTATTGTTATAGCATATTGCGCAGTCTTTGAGTGCGGGACTTTTTCTAATGTGGAAAATGGTCTTGTAACAATTGTTCTCAGTGTTCTGTGTATTTGCATACACATTTGTGTAGTAACGAAGTATTCAGTAAATATAGTGGTAGTGCTGTATTTGCACTGGGCTTGGCTGTTTCAAAGAACTCAAGTTTTTTGGCAACCCAGATGAAAGAATTATTGGTTTAAGTCTGCTGAAATGAGCTTGTGTGAATTGTGATTAGTTTGAAGAAGCGGCACGTGAAGTGGCGGACGAGGTTACAAGACCTCGACCGGAGGGCGAAGAAGAAGTGGAAGACATTCAAGTGATGATATCGTCTGCTGCCAATCCCACCAGCGTTCGCTCATTAAAAGTAAACATTTCTCTTCTTCTGTAATTCTCTCACAAGAATGCAGACAATTGATATTTAAAGACTTATCAAGATGCTTGGTCGTCAATGTTGCTGTGTTGATACAATTTTAGCTGACCATAAGTAACAGTCGAGCTTTTGGCATGGTTGTCGTACATCTCTCTGTCTGTCGTTCGTCCATATGTCACAGGCGTATTGTGGCTAAGCGTTAGGTCATAGGGGAAAACTTTTCACACGAATGAGTAGCCAGCTAGGCGTGCAAAATTTCAGAGATTTAGTGCAAGGGGAACATTTTCAAATTCTGGGTTGAATGGACAGGGGGTAGGAAAAATGTGCATTTTCAACGGCCATATCTCAGAAACGGTAAGAGATATGGCCAAGGTTACTATTAATCACTAGAGCTGTCAAGGCGTTAATTTTTTTTAACGCATTAACGCAGTGCGTTTATTTTTTTTTAATGCATTAATTAACGCGTAAATTAACGCACCCAGTCCCATCGAGATGGAGAGTAGGAGGTAAATTACCTCGGGCCCGAGACGTTTATGGGACCCGCCTGTAGAATATAGAAAAATAGAAAAATGAAAAAAAAGTTTTAAAAACACATATAATTTTTATTTTTTAAACGTATTTAGACTATTTACTATTTAATTATTACAGTATTTTATTTTAACGGTTAATTGCTTGAACGAAGAATTTCTCTTCTTCCGTCGCCTATTCTTCTGCTTACCTTTTTATTTCTCTGACTTCTAATACATGTACTTGTTGCCATTATGCCTTGATGCAAAACGTGTGTAGACTGTTGAGCATAGTTTTTTACGTCTGGAGGTAACTTATGGGGTGTTCACACCATCCAGCAAACGTCCAGCATTAGCACGTGTATTTTGAATACATTTGCTGGAAGTTTACTGGACGTTTGCTGGATCGTGTAAACACCCTATTAGACACAAACGAAGATGTTGCGCAAATGTTTCAGTTTAAACGTGTAACGCCATGGCTACACGCACCAATTTCCTTGTCTGAAATGTTGTCCGACGTCACCGGGCCTTCCAAGGTTTATAAACCTTGTCCGAGGAGATCGTTGCGTGTAGCCACGCTTTAGCGGGGCATTACTGCTGTAAATTTACGCATGTGCGTTAATTTTTTAACTCGCGTTAATTTTTTTAACGTGCGTTAATTTATTAACGCATTAACGCGCTAATTAACGCGTCAACTGTGACAGCTCTATTAATCACTAATAAAAAGTGGCATATGCCCCTTTCAGATGAAAATAATGAAAATCATTGATTTAACGACCTTGTATTACTTTGAAGGTCACTGACAACCAACAGTTGGCTATCCTAGCTACAACTGGGTATCTTGTTAACTTTCTGTCAGCATGAGCTATTTCTTGGTAAGTGTATTTTGAAAACGATGTAAAGACAACATCACGCTGTGCCACAAAGTCCATATTATGGCACTGATGTTTGTTTTTTTAGCTGTCAATCATATGCCACTTTACACTGGGTGATCACAGATATGGGGAGCTTGTGACTTTTTACTTCCAGTTGTCATTGATTACTCACTGCACCTATCCCCAGAGGGAGGCCAGGCTGAGTTGGCCTGGGTGGCTTGGGAAATACGAAGATGGTGTACCCGTGAACGGTCACCCATCTTAGAGTATCAACCCTGCCGAACGTTGAGTAACTTAGTTTATGCGGCCAATGATGTTACCACGAGGCTAAGCTGACATTGTTGGTAAATAAATGCTTGTATTTGTGTGTTGGTTGATCTAGTCGGACCATGTGTCTCAGCTGGTGAAAATCCCAGGCATTGTGATTGCTGCATCGTCGATGCGATGCAAGGCGACTCGCATCTCCATTCAGTGTCGCAGCTGCCGTAACTTTATGAACAACATCACCGTTAAGCCCGGCTTGGAGGGATATGCTCTGCCTCGCAAGTGCCCCACGTATGTTTCGCTCGCTTTGCACAAGTTTTCAGACGGCATTTTATGTTTTGAAAATATGCTAAACTTTAGTTCACTATTTATGCTGCAGCATGAATTGACTTGTTTGTACTGTGTAAAACATTTCGATTTCTGAACTTTGAGAAAAAAATTGCAGTTAGTTTTATCTTTTATCGATGTTTGCTCGACATTTGCTTGATGTTTGTGCGACGTTTGCTCAATGTCTGCTTGATGTTTGTTCGATGATTGCTGCGTGCAGGCTGTGCTTTATGCATGCTTCATATTTGCTCAATGTTTGCTTGATGATTGCTTGGTCATGTAAACGGGGTATAAAAGACAGGCTACACGTCCATTGATAGTGCAGAGGATAGGTTATTACTGTTGAGTCTGATGTGTGGCTAGGGTGATGCCAGACATCAATTTTTTTCTTCTCGCTTTGCTCGCAGATTATTTGTACCTCCATTTTTTTATTTGTTCCATCGCCCTTATTTCTAGTGTGATTGCAAGCGATTGAAAACCGACATTGGTATTTCACGTAAACAGATTAGACAGGAAAAACGATTCATTTTGTTCTGGAAGTCGGAAAATGAATTCTGCAGAGTACCATGGTTGACCATGTAGCCACTTATTATAATTTTCACTGTGTCTCAAAAAACATCCCTGACTTTTTGGACTGTAACTTAAAAACCAGTTACCAAGTTGTGTCAGGAATATTTGTACCAAAAATTATTAAAATCTGTTAATTAGTTTTTAAGTTACAGTAAAAAATGTTGGGGATGTTTTTTTGAGACACAGTGTATATAATTAATCATTGTTTCTATTAATTAGTATATTGTCAACCTGTTGTGGTGTGGTGCAGTGATCAGGCCGGTCGGCCCAAGTGCCCAGTGGATCCGTTCTTCATAGTTCCAGAGAAATGTCGCTGCATTGACTACCAGCTGCTGAAGCTTCAGGAAGCTCCGGAGGCGGTGCCTAATGGTGAACTGCCTCGCCACGTGCAGCTCTACTGTGACCGCTACCTCTGTGATCGCGTCGTCCCTGGCAACCGCGTCACCGTTGTCGGCATTTACTCCATCAAGAAGTCATTTGCCACGACGCGTGTGAGTTTTGATGCAGACTTCTTTCATACTTTATTTTTTTGTGTTTTTTACTCGCTATAGGCTTACACTACAAATGATCTGGTGCTTGAAGTATGCAGACTGCAGAATGCTGAGCATTGAAGCAGAATTCTGCTGGCTTATTACATTTACAATTACTGTTGATAAAACGTGTTCAATTTTTCATTTTTTAATAAAACTAGAAATTTTGAGCAAAGCCCAACATGAGTCCACCCAGCGTCCTAAGTTCAATTGGGGGGTTAATTCAGCAGCAAAGTAACGTGGCCCGAAGTCAAATGCATTAGCATACGCAGAACGTGCATGGTTGACTTAGGGTGGGTCAAACTGCATGTCTGTAACTTTTTTGTTAGTGGACCAAAGTTCACCACATTTTTTGTTGAAACCAGCAGGGGCAATAGTCAATCAAGTTTGTTTCCGATTTTTGTTATTTCGATTAGTTTTTAAGATATTTGTAGTCAAAGTCGAAAGTTGTACGAAATCGGGCCAAATTTTCGACTTTTTGGTCCTCCAAAATTTTTCGGGTGCGGGCCCCCAAAAATCTGAATAAATGTGATCATGCCCACCTTATGGCTCGTCATATGGCAAAGTTTCATGGGGGTACTCCCTTTACCCCCAATCCTACAGGCACGGTCATGTCAAATTTTAAGCCAATTTTTGACCCCCCTTTGAAAAAAATGTAAGGGGGACACCCATCCCCTGTGGGATGCACTAGTAAGACTTGGTCATTCTCTAGCGTGTGTAAAAAATGGGGGCGCAGCACCCCCTATTGGCCAGAATATGGTCTTCCGAGAAAGTCGATTTGGGTGGGTATGATTCCACATCGAGATCTCCGCAACTAGTAGACCAAAGTTCAGAGTTCATCGGACTTTTTCGCCAAATTTTGGAGGAATTTGGGTAGATCAAGTAACTCACCAATTTTGAATATCTTCATCCGTTCCGGAGATATTCGCTGCTGAACTTAGAGGTCGACCAAAATTGGGCCAAATTTTGCATGTTTTTTCAGGAAACCCCTGAAATTTTGAACCGGGATTATAAAACTGAACGCAGCTCCGAGCATCGTGCAAAATTCCGCGGCGATCGGTTGATGGAGTTTGGAGATTACGCGAGGGGAAAAAAGAAAGAAACGCCAACAAAACATAAGCTTTCCCGAAAACCATCGTTTTCGGGTGGACTAATCTGTAATTTTCTACTTGCTTCTTTTCTCAAACCTTGTTTTATGAACACTAGCTGTGTGTGCATCTAATGGAAGCTAATTTTTTTATTATCAGTTGTAGTTCATTACAGGGCAATAAAAAACACTTCTACTGACGGTAGTAGGCAGTGTAATATTTGTGTCTGTCTGCTTTTCCATGAGATTTTTGAGTTTTTAGTCCTTAAATCATTAGCAAGTTTTTTTTAGGTCAAAATCTGACAATTTTCATGCTAGTAATGCATTGTTGGTAGGACGTCAATACTTTTATATGTTACTTTCCATAATGGTAGATCTGTGATGATAATAGCGGAAACAGAACAGCCTTTGTGGTGAACTTTCCCGGTTTTTCTGAGTGCCTCCAGTTCAGAGGTGCACAAACTGTCGTATGCGGCGTTGGCCTTTGCTTTGAGGACCACTGGCTTTGGCCATGGCCTTGAAAATGCTGGCCTTGAGTCCATACTTAATTCTTTCGTTCTTTGTCCTAGTGCTTCTGATTGTCGGTCTTTGCTGACAGAAAGCAGCAGCGAAGGAGAAGGCGAACGTCGGAGTGCACTTTCCATACATTCGAGTGGTCGGCATAGAGGTGGATACCCAGGGGCCGGGGCGTAGTAGCGGTGCCCCCCTCACCGCCATTGAAGAGGAAGAATTTCGACATCTTGCTGCCTCCCCGAACATCTATGAGACAATCGCTCGCAGTGTTGCACCGTCGATTTTTGGCAGCTCCGACATCAAGAAGGCCATCGCTTGTCTGCTGATTGGCGGCTCAAGGAAGAAGTATGCCGTGGCTTACTACCTGTTTAATTATTGAAAGTCTTGTTTAGATTATCTGAATAGCTTAGTTTATAGTGAATAGCTTAGTCAGTGTAGCATTACTTTTGTTTTAATAGTTGCGGAAACTAGTTATGGAAACTGTGTCTTATCAGAGCAACACAGTGTGTTTTGGTTCTGTTGCCAAAGCCAATTTTCATAGCCTGCATGATGACTGCAGCAGTACATAGGTAGAAAATATGATTTTATGATGCTTATGTTTTTATCCATATTTTACATTGACACTGATTTTTCCCAATGACGTCATCAGCCTGTCAACGTGGCAGTTCATTTTCTACGGCCTTTTCGCAGATCGTTGATTTAAAATGTAGTTTCTTCGTGTTCACAAAACGCTGGTCACCGATATTACTATCAAAATTTTCAGAAAGTTATGCTGTTTTTTGGAAAATATAAGATATATGTTAATTTTGGTGTCCATGGACCTTTAAGATAATTAATTGTTGGATAGAAGATTATGATTTCACACATGCAGCTAGGTCTGTTGCGTGGGAACTCATTTTTTGGTGCTTTGAGTCGGCGAAGGTGGAACCCAATTAACCTAGCATGCAGCCCAAGTTGACCGGAAGGTGGGCTCTATTAACAGCCAGCGCCTTTAACCGACTTGGTCAGTATGCCGGCATTCCTGGTAACAAGTAACAGGACAGAACTCGCCGTTCCTTTTCTTGAAATGGTCTTAACCATTGTTGGTACTCGTTTTACTTATCCACAGAGGGATGGCTGGGCTGAGTTGGCCTGGGTGGCTTGGTCACATACAAAGACGATATACCTGCAAATGGCCAACATCCAGATATGTAACCAACACAGAGGTGAAGTCAGCCTTCCTTCCATCCCTTTGAGGTGTGTACATCAAGTACCAGTCTGTCTGGCTAGGGTTAAGTTGGGGCACATTCAGTTCACCTGTGTCAGGTGGCAGGTAACACTGTGATCCCATATGGCAGGTGATGCTCTGTAGCTGTGAGATGGGTTTCCCATGAAGAGCTGCTTCTTTTCACCATTTTAGCTAAATTTGTGCTGCTATCTGTTAGGCTTCCAGATGGTTTGACTCGTCGTGGAGACATCAACGTTCTGCTGCTTGGAGACCCGGGAACGGCCAAGTCCCAGTTGCTTAAGTTTGTGGAGAATTGTTCACCAATCGGAGTGAGTGTTTAGCAGCATAATGCGCATCAGTTGTCGTTGCTGATGTTGTGTTTTTGTTCAAATTTATTTGCAGTTATCTCGAAACGTGTTTCAGTGTTTCTTCTTTGCTTGGATGCTGTTGCAAGTAAATAAGTATGTAAGTAAGTAGAATATTTGGATTGCACAATGTCATCCAGTGGCCGAATCTGAGGCACTTGGCTGAGCTGCTAGTGGGAGCAGTAGGCCTGCTGGAAGCAGTGAGTTTTGGAGAGGCAACGGAAAGTGTCTGCAGAAGTAGAACTGCGGAGGCTAGAGGGTAGTGAGTTCCAGACTGTGGGGGC
>Ga0209367_1000786_pt1 | contig 35272 bp, 11 predicted proteins | sample WorMetLIZISLAND2_FD_187412 | JGI IMG/M metagenome (GOLD analysis project Ga0209367, IMG submission 187412) | Marine gutless worms symbiont microbial communities from Max Planck institute for Marine Microbiology, Germany - Olavius geniculatus... ... | reverse complement strand
GAACGAGCCAGGGGGCGAACGAGCCAGGGGGCGAAAGAGCCAGGGGGCGAAACGGCAAAGGGGTGAAAAAGCCAGACACCGCTTGCAATTACGCTGCAGGAGGACATTTTGAGCACATGCTGAAATGAAGATGATGTGATGTGTCACTTGTGACTTTTTGAATGACAATAATTGCTAATTGCGTTTGTCACTATTCAGTTAATAATTTCTGAGCTGAAGCATATGCTACACGGTAGGAATTCTTTGTTGTCAATGGCCAAACTGCAACTTCTGCATTTCACACTGTAGTGTAGCGACAACGTTAAGGTGAGATTGCCAAAACTACAGACCTTTGTGTCAAGTTTCTTCTTAATGTCGCATGCCAAAAATTATTGAAATCGGCCAATGTTTCACGGAGCTATTCATAAAATAATAGTGGTATGTTTTTATGGATCAAAATACATTGAAGGTAATACTGTTTTTCAATAGTTCAATTGCCAGCTGCAAAAACAAAGAACATTTAATTGCTGTATTTAAACACTGACTTTAGTCATGTAAAGAATTTCTTTCAGAACATTTTTGCTGAAAACCGCATGACTCAGTGATGTACGGTTGCGAAATTATGGTGCCATAAACTTTGTGTCGTTTTTTAGACCACACTGTAGAAGCATATGAAATCAAAGGATGCCAGCGTGCGGTGTAAATTGCTCAACGACCAAAACATGAAAGCTCAGCTGTCGCTAGAGAACGTGCTACAGGTAGCCTATAAATGTTTTTCGAAAGACTACAAATGGGTTTAAAGTATAGGAAAGAGACTAGAGTTTAAAATAATGGTAAGAACTTGATGAAAAATATAATTTAGGGAAGAATTTATAAATAAATATAATTTGAGAAAGAATTTAAGTAACTTAACAAATTTAAAATAAAACTAGAAATTTGGGCCAAAGCCCAACGTGAGTCCGCCTGGCGCCCTAAGTCCAATTGGGGGAAATTCAGGGGGGAAAATTTTCCCAGTAGCAAAGTCACGTGGCCCGCATATAAATGTATTAGCATATGCAAAATGCGCACTGTTGACTTAGGGTGGGTAAATAGTAGCCACGTAATAAAGTTCACCAAATTTCTTTTGTTCAACGCAGGATTAACCGTACTTGATAACGTTGTTTACCGCTTGTCGATATCTCTATCCAGTCCAGAGATATTTGCGGTCAAACTTGAAAGTTGTGAAACGTATTAATTCTGGACGTTTTTGCTCACAAATTTTAAGGGAGCAGTGCCCCTAAAAGTTATACTCGCATTATCACCTCTAGCAGCACATCACGTGGCAAAGTTTCATGAAGCTACTCTCCCCGGCTCCAAAGTTCTTGCGGCTAATACTCTACATTTTAAGCCAATTTTTGACCCCTCTTTGAAAAAAGTTGTAAGGAAGCCCCCATCCTCAGTGGGGGTGTGCTAATAAGACTTGGTCATTCTCTAGCACGCGTAAAAATTTGGGGGCGAAGCACCCCCTAGCAGCTGAAATATGGTCTTCCAAAAAGGCACTTTAAGTGGGTACAATTTCACATTGAGATTTCCAAGGTTACTGGACCAAACTTCACCAGACTTGTGTTGCCTAACGCGGGAAGAATCGCGATAGATCAAGTACTTGTCCGATTTTGAATATCTTCATCCATTCCAGAGACATTCGCCGCTGAACTTCGAAGTCATCTGAAATTGAGCCAAATTTTGCACGTTTTTGGCCCCTAAAATTTTTTTGTGGTGGGCCCCCAAAATTTTGGACCACATTATAAAATTCGGCCTAATGCTGATCACCGTGCAAAATTTCGCGCTGATCAGCCGATGCGTCTACGAGATCTCACGTTGAAACAAAAACATCTCCGGTAAAACTTAAGTCCTCTCAAAAACTATCGTTTCCAGGCGGACTAATAATTAATAAAATAATTTGCTAGATCTTGTCACCTTTTAATACAATGAAGCTGTACAAAGATACAAACTATAACGCCTTAATACTGTTAGTTTATCAATTAAATAATCATAATGTATGTTGAGGAGCAAAAAAGCGAAACCACGTTATGTTGGCTGTGGGAGCGAAAGTTCCAAGGAACTTTCGCTCCCGGGACGAAAGTACGTGGGAACGAAAGTTCCATGATTCCATATGAGATTGCATGGTGCGACAAAGGTGAAAATTCCACTTCCCGACGTCCCACGCGTGACGCCGCCCCAGATCATCCCCAGTCTATCCCGACGTCAGGGCATGTTTACGTAAGACCGCACACAAGACACTGTGGACATGCGCCACAGGTCCAAATCAGTCGGGTGAACCAAACCATGGGTGGTTGCGTAGCTTAACGCAAAGTTGGTGACAAAAAATGGATAGGACAGGTGGAAAACTACCACGACCAGGGAGTTAGCATGTACACGTGATCTTTAACAGCGACCTTACTTCAACAGAAACTTTTTAGTTACGACTGAACGTTGCACTTGTTTTCACATAAAATCGTACCCAAGTAACCCAAGCGCGAGCAGAGAAAATAAGTAGAGATGATGGTGACGCAGCCAAAGCTTCGCTGAGGTTCTACTAGGCTTAAGGGGATGTCAGACGAACGACAAAATTAGCCGATTTTATCTGCCGACAAAATCGCCCGACAAAAATCTGTCGTGTGTCATCCAAAAATCGCCCAATTTCGTCGGCCGACAAAATCGCCCGATTTGTGACCTTTTCTGCTGTACGGCCAATATCTGGCCCGGTCGACTGGCGACCGCTGCTAAAGCGCACTGCTAAGCATGATAAGTTATGTCATGCAGCATGTCTGTGCCTACCTGCAACCATTTTCACGTTAGACAAGCTAGCAGTGGATAAAGAACCACTTTTTAAGAGGGGAACCCCTATTTGACACCCATGTGCGCAGGCCTTTTTGAGCCTAAAGGATCCGGACTTAAATTGCTAAAATCTACATTCAATGCTGAAAATTTCACATGCAGGTTGTCTTGGTCTATCTCCAGCCATTTTGGTGCAATTCACTCTTGAAATGTATGTTGCAGCCCGAAATCGTGAAAAATTCACTAAAACCTCCTATTTTGGGGGTTCAAGATCATTCAAGGTCATCGATGTTGACATTTCTAAGAAGCTCGTTGCCAGTGCTTGTTGTGTTAAGCAGCATGTCTGTGCCTGCTGCAACCATTTTCACGTTAGAAAAGCCGATAACGGTAGAATAACGCTTTTTAAGGGGTGCCCCTTTTTCTCCCCCTCGTTCGTGGGGACCTCCTTCACCCAGTGGCATGAAATTTTGTCACAAAATACTAGAGACTCTAAGCTATCATATGGTGAAAACCAGAAGTGTCTATCTCACCTGGGCTCCGATCGGTACCAGGTTGTGACAGACACCAAGACAGAATTACCATAGCTAATACACGCTATGCTAGCTCTCACGCATAAAAATATTCAATTTTAGTAAAATTTTTGACCTTAATGCTTGACACATTTTGCAGTTAAATCACTCACAGACGACTAGGTAAATTCTCACACGGAATATACTGTAATTTATTTTAACATGTTTTATTACTGTGACGTATGTAAGCCTATGTCTTGTGCAATTAATTACTAAACACGCGATGATCAGCGTCGTTTATATTTGTGTATAAATAATAGCTTCGTGCACATGAAAACTATTTGCTGCATGACAACACTGTTATCAGTACACACACGTGTGTAAGACATGCAACAGCTTCACAAGTAAGCAAATACAGAAAAAACACAAGACGGGTCTCCAATGCAAGCGGCAGGTAGCAACATAGAAGTTCACCTGAATCCAAATCAGTGGTCTTAACAACAAAAAGGTACGTCGTGGCAGAATCTGGTATGACAAAATTAAACATAAACATGTTTTGTAGCGTATCTGAAATCATGCATGCTGAGTATAGAAACAGTCACAAGCGAACTATGTCTTCATAGTCAGAGACAAGCAGTGGCTTCTATCCCTATACCTGGTGGGCGCAGCTTGCACCCAGTTAAAAATGGGGGGGAATGTTTTGATAAGGTTGTAGATCAAAACTTCCCCATATTTTTCACTGGGCAAACTACACCTGTAACAAAACTTTCTCCCTAGAGGAAAAAGAAGCCCAAAATGAAGGGGAAAACTTGACTCAGAAATTGGGGGGACCTCAGCCCAAAACTAAAGGGGAAAGTTGCGCCAGATTTTGATTCCAGATTTGGGGGGATAGAAGCCACTGGAGACAATTAAGGACGTATTTAAAGAGGGTTAGCAACTATGCCCACCCCCAAATTCAGCAACTGGACAAATAAGAAAAGCCCAGCTAACGCAAAGGGGAATGCGCAACAGCAGTGCATATTTGAAAGCCAAGTAAAACAAAATCTAACTCAGTTGCCAGAGGACACCAGACGACTGATGGCTAATTATCTATAGCGTTTTACTCGTACTCACTAGAAGGCATGACCTGTCTCGCTCAGCCAACGCCATATCGGCTGGAAATCGCAAATTTTCCCTACCCCCCTCTCATTTAGCGCCTTCGTTCAGAGTGACCCCTTTCGAATTTATGGAAAAGCTTTACAGTCTTCCAGGCAGCCAACGGTGAGGATTTGGTGATCCTAGCTTGCACTGTTTTTGACTGATCCGTGTGACGGATAGACAGACGGACAGAATTACGATGGCTAACACGCGCTTCAGCAGTAGCTGCTGTTGTGCGTAAAAATGGAGAGTACAAAAAATATCTTCTGCTTACTTCGCTCACAGAGTAGTTGTATCCCCACTTTCAAATTTGTGGCACCACCTTGTTTGCCTTTGTTGTTTAAACTGTATTACATTTGGTCAATTGATTCACAAGAAAATAATGAAAGCTGTTGCCACCAGATTTCATATTTAAAGGTTATAATGCACCAAATTTGATTTCATGCCAAGGGAGCTTACAGCGCTACCCAAAGCCTTAGCCAGAATTTAGGGGTCCTACTTTCAAAAGGAGGCAGGAAGAAAACAGGAAAAAAGTAAGGGGAAACCAGGAAAACTGACATTAAAGAAAAAAGAGAGAAGAAAATAAGAGGAAAAAAACCCTTTGGATTTGCTCCCAAAGAAAACTTTTCTAGCCACACCATTGCAAACAATCTACAAAAGTTTCAGCCACTGGGGGACGCAGTCCCTCTTACTTCATGTCCCCTAACTTGAAATCCTGATTACGCCCCTGTGGTATTTTAGATTAAAGTGTTCTAATGGAACAGACTACCATTAGAAGTTTAATGGTATCAGTGTAAATCTGCACCTCATAGGCGATGTTCGCCATAACTTGATTCAAACATAATACCCGTGTCACACACGTGATGGAATCATACACATGTACATTCGGCAAACAACAGTTTAAATGCAGCCAGATTCATTTGTCAGATGTGATCTATCTAAACCCGATGGGAAGAGGAGCTTATGCTGCTCCCACAACAGAATGGGAGAAAGACGGAAAAAATTAAGAAGGGAGCAGAGATGGAGGATATGTAAGACAACATGTAAGAAATCGCTGACAACATGCATATAACAGTGAAAACATCTTGCAGATCTGCTGCGCAGAAAGTCAAACATTTCCCAATATTCCACTGTAAAACATTGGCACACTGTTAAATGTTTGGAAATAACATTGATAGCAACAGAAACATGAATGAATAAACAAATGATATAGCACACAGCACTTCCTTGACGTTAAGCAAAACAAAACACCAAGAAATCACACATTGGCTATTGCTAAAAAAAGAGAAAAATACTAACGTACTAACAGTGTAAAACATACATAAAAATAAATGAATGGAATTACCGTAAACAAGGCAGAAATACAAAAAGCAGTAATTCAACACTCGGTGTAGCTTGTGTTATGGTAGCAAACATATGAAATATGGCTGAACGAAACTAATTATATTGTGCATCCACAGAACTCCATTACTTTAATCTGAATGCATCCAATTACTTATGTTGCAGATCAAATTACAATAAGTATTTAAGCATTCATCAATGTTTATTCACTTATTTGACATGATGACAGCTGCTAACAAATTTATATAAAAGATCTCTGTTCGCTCCTAGAATGAATGAATAAGTAGAGTTTAATGTCCCGCTTAACACATTACACACCATTTCCGAGCTGGTCGCCCAAGCAATTACTTGCACTAGCAACTAAAATTAACAGCAAAATGAATCAAGCCAACACAAACAAGAAATCTGAGCTAATGCTCATAAAATGCGCGAAAGCTTATGGCAGTTCCTGTTTGCAGCTAATATTGGTTTATCTCCATCCATTTTGTTGCACTTCACTCTTCTGCAGCCAAAAATCGCACAAAGTCACTAAAATCCTCTATTTTTAAGGTCATGCAAGGTCATCGATGTTGATACTATTAACAAGCACGTCACCATTGCTTGTTATGATAATATAGCCAAATTTTGCCAAAAACCAGGTCATTCAACGCCATCTTACCTTAGGTTACCGCTAAGACGGGATACCCACAACTTTAAACCTTCCTATAAAATCCAGGCTCCATTTTAGAAATTCTAACACCTATTCCGAAAAATACCCAATCCTTTCCTCTTTCAGTAGCCATCAACATCGTAATAATCGGTGTGGTAGTTAAGATATATCCAAAAAAGAACCTAACCTTTTGTTATCCACTTTTCTATGAGTCCCCCAATTACGTAAAAGTGCCCTATAATCGATCGCCGATGACTGACGTCATATTTTTTCCATCAGTTTCCATAAAAACTATACATCACCAAAATCCCTATATATTGCACTAATAAATGCGATATTTAGTATTTTTCACCGTTTGTTCTACTTCGCGTAGACTAAATATATGACATTTTCCGAAAGATGACACACCCCTTTTCTACTTATGTAGTCATTTTCTTTTTCTGTCTAGTCGTTGTATCATTTTGTCTGTCTGTCTGTCTGTTTGTCTGGTTGCTGCCTGTGTGGCGAATAAAGATTTATATAAAATTCACATTTTCCACCAAGTCTGGATAGGTATGCGAATCCGGTACCGATGGAAGACTTGTTGGATAAGGATTCCAAAACAGTTTCCAAATCAGTTCAGTAGTTTGGCAAAAAATTAGGGTGTTCACGCTAAGCTAACATACTACCGATCTTTATCTCCATCGCATTATTAACGAGTTAGTTGGTGGCGCCCTCTGGCGAACGCTGTAAACTTACGCATACGCAAGGTGTACTAGTCAGGCTTACATATGCCCCTCTTTCTCCCTCTCGTTTGGGCTGACACTCTTCACCCAGCGGCATGACATTTTGTCACAAAATACTAGAGACTCCAGGCTATCATGTGGGGAAACCTCGAAGTCACCTGGTCTCACCTGGTCTTCGAACAGTACCGGGACGTGACACCAGGACAGACAGACAGACGGACAGACGGACGGACAGAATTACCATAGCTAATGTGTGCTATAGCTAGCTAGCTAGCTCCCGCACATAAAAACCAAAATGCAATAAAAAACTACCTACATAAACTTACACATGCACAATCTAACTATAGCAACACAAAACAAAACAAATCTGGTTTAGGTGCCTCTAGATGTCGCCAAGCCAAACAATTTGTCACAGATACAAGGAAGGCTAAGTAAAAATTGTAATTTTATGAATTTTGCACTAGATACAGTTGCAACCTGCAAGTTTATCTGAAAAACAAGCACTTTTGTGATGATGTTAAAACAAATTATATCAAGTACTTCACATCTTGCATCAATCGATTTGGCAAAAGAAGCTGCAAATAAACAAAATACTGTTCCCAAAGTAGATCTTCACTTTTTACCCATCGTCACTACAGTTACACAGTTTAACACAGCAAGAGTTTGCCTTTATAAACAAACAATTAACATAATGCAAAAATAACACCAACACCAACAACTGAATCAGCTGATCAACTCTTGCACACAAAAATGACAAACATGTTTATGTTCATAAAGAGCATCAGAAAACACACACGTTGGCCAGACCATCACCATTTCAGCACACAAAAAAAACAGATTATCAGCATAACATAAAAATATCTACAGACTGACATATTTTTATTTATAAGCGGTAATAACAAAATCACAAAACATGAAACGACAACAATATTTTGTTATACAATACAGTGTAGCTATAATACAAAAACTAAATGAATATAACTTGAAAGTAACATATCAAACAGATGAATGCACAATGAAACGAAAGACGTTGAAATAATAAGTCTCTTTTGCACTGACAGACTACAACTGTGTACGTTCTACTACAAAATAACAGGGCCTCCTACTTTAATATCAGAAATGTCATCGTGCCTGGAAACAAATCTCAGTTAACAAGCACCAAAAAGTTTTTACAGGGACACTGCTTGAAGAACCAGAATAAATTCACTGTTTAAGCACAACCAAACAATGTTGGTAGTAATTAACTAAGAATGATGACAAAAAGCACAATATGCCACAGAAAAAGTCAAGTCAACAGATTTCAGCTGCAGCAGTCATCAAGTTTCAGTGGTTAACAGACGACAGCAACGATTTCAACAATATGTGTAAACAGGTACAACATAGAGAGGTAGAGCTGCACGGCAATCAGCAGCATATAGTCAAGTCTGTTGCAATACATTACTGACTTGCACAGACGCTTGGCCAGGTGTAGAAACGGCCTCATACAAAACAAGCTGAGCCAAAAAAATAAATGAGAAATGCCTGGCCGAATTAACCAAAGCCACACTAGGATATCAAAATTTTCAAATTATCAAGTTTTCCCAAAAAGTGCACTAAACTGAATAAATATGTGTTATCATGTCACTTTTCTTGTCTGCTAATGTTCTTTTCATAAGCTTGCTGCCTGAATTAAAAGGAATGAAAGATTAATAAGTTGACAGTTTAATCATTTGTAATCATATCAGTGCATTCCATCAGCCAATGGCCAGCTGTGGAATTCTTGAATTTGAAGAAATGGCAATGCAAGTCAAACTGATGTAATATCAGAAAATGGACAGGTTGAAAAATCAGCAGGCTGCGAAATAAGCTGAGACAAAACAAACTGGGCCACAAAGTAAACACGTCAGCCATGGCTGAATAATTCCAGCCCATGTACAGATCCCTTGACCATAATAAAACAGCCAGTCACTGATGTACATAGCAGCAGCACCCTCAACTCCAACGCAATGTGACATTAGCAACGACACTACAAACTTAAGTGGTGTTCTCTCTACAATCTACGTAATGGCACAAGCAGATGTGAGCACATAAGCCTAGCAGATATGATAGCTTCTATGAATCAGCACAATGTAAGCACGCTACATACATACATAGATACACCAGCAGCAGAAGCTCTACTACATCCCGTGCATTAAACTAGAGGCACAGTCAATGGTGTAAATGACTGCAAAATCTGGAGACCAATACCGAGACCACTCAGCTTAAGACCAAGATCAAGACCAAAAAGTTGTGTCCCCAACCAAGATCGAAAAACTGAGACCACCGAGGCCAAGACCAATGATTCCAAACTTTCACTGAATTAATGCGTGCAGAAGTAGAATCATTCAGCAATTTAGCATGCAGTAAGCTTCAAACGAGAATGCGATGGACCACACCAAAATCAGCTACAGAATTGCAGTTCTGCCCAAGACCAAAAATAAAACTGTGACCAAGAACAAGAACAAGACTGCAATTGCTGATCTCAAGATCAATCTCAGCCCTAGACCACACAGACGAAACTGTCACGACAACAGTAAAGTTATGCAGCACTCGGCCTGCTAAAATCTGCCACTAACTGCAGATTAGTAATATCTACATAACGTCAACTAAAACGCTTTCCTTTCAACATTTACCTACAGCAACAGTACACCGACAGATGACACACAGACACAGGCAACACCAACAAGAGCCGGAAGAGTCACTGACATGTAACTTCTAATTCCAGTGCCTAGCTGCTATTAGAACAAGTGCCCTAACAGATATGTGATAAAAACCTAGCTTCTGTTGAAACATTGTCCACCTACATATGCCACATAACATTTACATTTCATTTTGCTAAAAACATATTTACTAGCCATTATCTACTTCAACCCAGGTCATACTGGACCCCGGCTTGTATTGAAACAAGTCACCTAGATCCCACAGCTTGTACTGGAAGACCCGGCTTGTAATAGAAGCTGTACAGTACATGACAAAATGCCAAACATTGCAGTCCATCAGTACCTGCAGTTGCAGAGATGACATTCTTTGCACTGAACTCGGGAAAACAAATTACTACACCGTCCACTAACTTTCCAAAAAAGAAAAAAAATTACAGAAACATGGCAACACACACAAACACAACAAACTTTGGCAAAAATTAATATGCACCACTGTGAATAAACCGTTAAACACATTACCTCGTAGAACTCAGCAATGAATTGCACTGTCACTTTCTCAAAATAAAACAAAAAATGCACAACACTTCAAATAAAGTTTAATCATACACTGTACAAAACAAGAAAATGTCAACGTTTTACTGTGGATAAAATTTCACAGCAGGAATAAACGAAGTGGGTGTCTGTAATACTGTTGTCATGGATCACAGTCACGTTTTTTGATATTCAGGTGCATTTATCAGAAGTGGATGTACATCTTCGTATACAACACAACAGTAGATAAACTGACAGAACATTAAGTGTCTTAAGAAATGACTACAAGATATCGACTATCAAGTCTAAACTTTTACCCGGACTGGTGTAACTCATTCTCTGGTTTCATTCTAATACAACTTTACCGCACAATACACAGTAGCCAAGATGACACAAGTTTGGCTATGTTGTCAGATCACTGCTTCGAATAATCCTGTAGAAACTACGGAAAAAATGGTCATGACACAGACAAGGAAAGGGTGCACTGTACAATAATGGCAGTCGATCAATACTGACACACTTTTGATTTGATTTTTTCTTTCTGCTGTAGCCTGAGCCTCCTTGTCACAGAAAAACCGTACAGCCTTATGTAAAGGCAAGGAAGTAAAACATGACCAGTGATCCAAACACACATATGTTATACATATCACAGGTTGAGATTTAATGATCATTTTTAGCTAAACTGGAGCAAAGGTTGTTGATCCCATGACTTTTCCTTCTTCTTCGCTAACCTACACATACTTCCCGTAATTAAATCACGAATGGTGAAGAGAGAAAACTAAACAGCACTATAATACACAGAAAGTTAAGACGAGAAGACAGATAAGTAGTGAAGAATAAATTGCTCTGAGCAGAACTGATCCATGAGTGCTATCCATGTGAGAGCTTTGAGACAATGCAGTGAGGCTTAGACAAAAGAATGAAAACTGACCAAGCGAAAACAGTATACCGAATACCAATACATGTAGTGCAGATTGTATCACCAAAGGCATGCCAAAGATAACAAAAAAAGTTAAGTCAATGATTCTGATATGAAACCCTTCTTAGCAAATGCAAAACAATAATATAAAGTTATTAGGTAGCAACCATCAGTGACTTCTTCAACAAATATTATATAATAATATTATTCAGACTGTGCTGGAACAATGGTTACGACAGTTTGCTGTTCGTTTTTGTGACTGCAGTCAGCCACAAAAGTTCAAACAAATGCAGCAGAAAGATATGAACAAAAAAATTCACCAAATCATACGCATAACAGTCAAGTGTACAATTAATAGTCTAACCAAGGAGTGCAAATAAAGCACGCATGTATATAGAGCAACAAAGTACATTAACAAAATAACAGCAGGAATGGCTACTTTTTATAACCACAAACATCATCAAATGTGACTAAAATGTGCAAGAAATGGAGCAAACATGCAAGATCCACATCTTAAACTGATTCTACTTAGTCACAGGGGGATACTTAACAGCTGAAACCATGCACGATTGTTCTGCATTAGCATGTGAATTCATATTATACAAGTCCAACATTCAGCAGCATCCCAAATTAATTGCTATGGCACAACGTACGTCAAAATTTAATATCCACAACACGAACACATTACCGTTATAAGCTCAGCAAGACTGCCTAAAACAACATAAAATCAATTTAGGACATGGATCTCCAGTTTCACCAGAAATGGAAACAGGAATGTAATGTATCGAATCATATCCAGATATATGTACTATTGTTCTACACTCAGTTCAAGCATTACAAAAAAACGTGACGTGCAGCCGAGCGATGCGCTTAAACAAGAACGGGTGATACTTCAGTGCGTGACACAAAATTGCGTGACAAATAATCAGCGACAGTTCACCAGGCAATCACGTAAGCGACAGATCACCGGACTAGACTTAGTTGAGTGTAATTAGCAACAGACAGAATTACAACACCGTGATCAAATGCTGCATGGTAATGTGTCATCCAGTGATCTGCCATGGCAGCCAATTGTCACTCCAGTGATTAGTCGTTGGTTATTTGTCACCCAGTTCAGTGTCACCCGATAAATAGCCAATAATGCATCAATGTTACAAAGTTTGCATCGGTGCTATGCGTGTGACGAGAGGCCATGGCTGGATGTGGTTGACTTGGCAGCTCTCAGGTATCTGACCTCTTCCTCCAGCAGCTCGATGTGTCGATCTCTCTTGCTCAGTTGCTCACGCAGACTCACTATCTCGTTCCGCTGGTTCACGTACGCCTGCCGCAACTACAACGAACAACTATGACTATCATCAATGCAAACAAATTTAACAGAAAGCTGCACTTAACAACTCTGCGTAATATGCGGAATATTGTTCTACAAACTTCCAGGTAGTGTTGCATCAGCTACGTATTTTATGTTTCAAAAAATGTTTGTAAAACTTTACGAAAGTCAAAAAATGTAAAAAAAAAACATTAAGCAGATGACTATCATACATTTATACACCAGGTGACAAATTATCTTACTCCAGTCTTACTGATTACACTAATCAATCACCTAGAGCACATTAAATTAACAGAAAAAAGCATAAATCTAGGCTCAATTGTTCATATCAGTATATGCCCACTAGTTCGGCTCAGTGTGTCAAAGCGCTTCTGACTCACACCAATGACAATGGATGGCTTTATACCAGATTGTTCATGTTCATAGATTAGACAATAAGCTGATGTAACAATTTAGAATCGCTGGCAGTCAGGAACGATAAAGAAGAGAAAACATTTAGTTTCTAACACTCAGTGTGTTCAGAGTCAAAAAGGGGGGCTTTTAACGTTTTTTCCTATTATCTCCAAAATGAAAGAAGTAAATCAACGAAATTAGACATACTTAAAGCACCTATTAAGACCTACAATCTGGTAAAAAAAATCGCGCCAATTGGTTGATAAATATGTGAGATATCAATTTTTAAAACAAAAACTTTAGTGCTTCCTAGCGAAGAAAAAATATTTCACAAATGAAATTTGGCAGGCTTAAAGAGCCAGAAAAATCCTACCATACAGTGAAAAAATTGTGCCCATATCGTCAAAAATAAGCGAGATATCGAGAGTCAAAGAAATTCGTTTAGCGCTCCTTGGAGTCCAAACCGTTACTTCAAATCTGGCACAAAGCCAAGAATTTTGTCGGGGCATAATGTCCACAGGTCACAAAAGTATGGTGACCATGAGCCTTCAAATGGCCGAGAAAACTTGAAAGGAGTGAATTATACATACATGAGAAATTTTGGCACTGAGCCAAAAACCGGATGTGGAAATTGGGATTTAACCCCAGATGATGGATGAGGGCTATTACCTGATAAGTTGGTGCAAGAAACAGATTGATCCACTCCATAGGTTCCAAAATCTGACGTCGCCTTTTTCGACCACCCAAAAATTGGGAAATTTACTTAACATTTCCCCCTCGTTTCCCGTTCAATTGAGAGGACTGAAATTTTCACAGGACACGTCCCCCTTAGAGTCCCGTGAGAGAAAAAAAATTTAAGTCTCCCAGATCCCCTAATTGGGGAGATATGTGGGGTTGAAAAAATTTTTTCCCTCAAGCCCCTCAAAATTCCTTTGATATATTCGCCCAAAATTTTGTCCATGGCTAGCCCTCGATGCGCCTTACCAGTGGCCAAAATTTGGCGCATGTAGCATTGACAGATTTTTGGCTAAAGAAAAAATATGGGATAAGCGAATGCCCGCATATAGCTTCAGTAACTTCCTAAAAAGCGGAGTCAGCTGACACTCCTTCACAAACGACAACAAAGACTGAAACTTTTGCGACAATGGGATTAACTCTTTCTACCAAGTGAAGCAAAAACAGCTGATCTTACTTCGGTCTCCGAGGCAGGCACAGATGAGTCAGTGTTGATGGAGGAGAATAATGCTGATTGGTCGATGGTCTTGCTACGAGTTGATGCCGATTGATCGACGGTCTTGCTGCGAGATGTTAGCGACTCTCTCATCACGGCATCCAATGCAAGCTCCGAGTCGGTCTTGGTGGTGGTGCCTGTGCGCTTTCCTTCCAGCCAATGCTGCCAGTCACTTTACACACATCACATTCACGCAGACTCCTCTTCTCACACACAACCACCATCTTCCAACTTTACTATCTCGAGTCAGATGATGGCGACTGATATACGGCAAGTTCTGCATGACAGCTAACCTGTTACTGAAACTGCTGCTACATGAACTTAGTCAGTTGAAGGTGCTGGCTGTTAATGGAGCCAGCCCATGACATGGATTGTAAGATAGCTTATTTAACTGTCACTGGCTGAAATGTGTACAGGGTGCAGAAAAAAGTAGCCCCCTAAAGTTTTTTGCTGTTTTCTCAGCAATCGTTTGAGATTTTAACGTGAAATTTCGCATCTTTATTTAGTGAAACCTTCTGCAAAGTAAAATGTGATTTTGTTGAAATACGACCAAGTTATAGACTTTTTAACATGGCCGCCTACCGATTTTCAGTATTAAAAAATGTTCCAGCTAAAAAATGCTATTTAATCATCAAAAAACCGGTTACCATGTTACAGCCGATGACGTCACAGTGACGTTTAGATAAACAGTCATTTATTTTGTTTATAAATTATTGCTTAATTATCGTTCTTTTAAAGCAAGTGTAGGCTGCCCACCGGGTTCATCTTCCAGCAGGACAGCGCCAGCACACACAGCGCACAGCACACGAAACATGGCTGCAGGCTGACTGTCCAGATTTCATCACAAAGGACTAGTGACCTCAGAATTTGTCGAATATAAACCCAGTGGACTATCACGTGTGGGGTGCAGTGTTGGAGGCTTACTCCAAGCTTAAAACAAAGCCGAAAACAATCGCCGAAGTCAAGGAAGCGCTTCGGGTTATCTGGGACAACCTGCTACAAGGACCGATCGACAAGGCTGTGAAAGACTTACAAAAGTAAGCGACTGAAGGCTTGCGTTGGAGCTTGGAGCTGGCGGTGGACACTTTGAACATTCACACTGACAATGAAATTCTGGCATCTGATCATTAGTTAACTCTGTTGTTTCAACGATGATATTGCATTGGTGTAGTAGCCTGAACATTTTTAATGCCAAAAAATCGGTAGGCGGTCATGTTAAAAAATCTATAAGTTCGTTGTTTTTCAACGGAATCGACTTTTGCTTGGCGGTTAAATGTAGAAGGTTTTATTAAATACAGCTGTGAAATTTCGCATAAAAATTCCAAATGGTCGCTGAGAAAACAGCGAAAAACTATAGGGGGCTACTTTTTTGCCGCATCCTGTATATCACATCTTTGAAACAAGTAAAGATTGCAAGGAATTCAACTTCTATGCAATCATTCATATCACTGACCTGCTGCCATTAGTCATCTGGTTGTCCATCGTGCTCAGTCGCTGGATATTTCGTAACGATGCCGGCATGTGATCAGCTGGCTTCTGATTGGTCGACGATGATGCAGCTGGTACCGCTGCGAACAATGCATTCTTCTTGGTTACCCCAGCACTCGTTTCCTCAGTTGTTCTCTTTACCGTCTTGCGCTGTTGTTCAGCATTGCTAGGCTGTAGACTCTGAACACCAGCAAATCACAGTAAGACCAATAAACCATGCTACCACAGTCGCACAATAGTACAAATTCATAACGTGGCTCATTTGCGTAACGGCTGAATGACAGAATCCACGAGTCAGTTTATGAGTACTGCCATTACAAATGGCAAGCATGTCAACATGCATTGCATATAATACACTGCATTATTTTACTCATCGCTGAATTCCACCAGTACATTGGTTTGCCAACTCTATGTGGCTGAAAATGCCAAACGTAATGTATTTTACTGACAAAAAATAACAAATTTTCAACAATACTATCTATGACACAATCATCTGTCACTGTTATATTAAACGCCAAAATAATGCCAAAAATTAGACGTGACTGCCAAACTAGACAATTTAATACAAAATTTGGAAAATAAGTGGCAACTATCAAATAAAATTCTCTAGTGCATGCAGAGTAATTATTTGGCCATAAGGTTAAGAGAATGCACAGCGCTTATGAAACACACAGAACACAGCTTTAAGAAGAAATCAGAAAACCAACCAAATCAATTTCCAGTCATCAAAATTAGAACTCAAATGCTGCATTTAATGCATGATTCACGAGCAGAAAGTGAAACATAACTGACCTGGATAGGCACATAAACAGGATCAGCATTCTGTCCTTTCACCCATTCTTCCGCAGACAGCGATGGATTAGGAGATGCCGTGTCGGGATAAATATCTTCTTGAAACATCTCCGACTAAAGTACACATAGCACAGATATGCATAACGAGTGCTATAATTCATCCAAATATTTTCACTATTTTTTTATGATAAAATGACAAAAAAAGATGGTCATTACAACGGCTCATTATGTTTCTAGTCATATTGTTAACAAATTCTATGTAATTGCATTGTATATTTTTACTTTTAGCCAAGTATTTTTTTAATGTTGTCAATGGCTGCAACACATAATAGAGATGATTCGTTCATTCATTCATTTAGTCAGTCAGTCATTCGGAGTGATTAAAAACATTTCTTAATTTCTACTTGTTCTGCAAAATAACTCACATAGAACATTATAATGCTTAAAAATAACAAAAATTTATATTGCATACAACACAAAATTATTTATTCACTTTCAGTGCTCTCAAACACTGGGCAACAGGACACGTGGCCTGCAAAGTGAAAAGTCAAGTTCATCTACGACCACTCAGCTTAGCCTGGAATAGATGTATAAAAATGACTGGTTGAACAAAAACTTAAAGCAGCTGCAAAAAGCTGTGCAATACCTTGCGCGGAACAATCATTGACAGAGGTTCACAGAGATCCTTTGATGTGTGAAGCTTGTAAAATCGTGCAATCTCGCATTTTGATGTGTCCACACCACGTTTTGACAACATACCTTCAAACAACATGATAAATTAAAACCGCCGATTTGCCATAGCTGTAACCAATAAAAACGTGAAGAGACGACAGGTGTCAATGAACTATAACTAGTACATGTCAGCTAGATGCTCAGTTTGTGCATTACATCACAGTCTCAACAGTTATCGTATCAGAGTACTCCTTATTTTCCCAGCTTTTTGCCATGACTCTTAGATTTTTTCCCATTCTTCTCAATGTCAAAATTCACTCAGGGCCGATTTATTCACTTCCAGGTTAAAGATAACCTATAGGTTAAAGTCGGTAATTCCAAAACTTAATCTTCGTCACGTTAATTCATGACACATCAGTAGGTTAACTCACTCCGTTATTTCAGACTTGAATCGCACAGTTATCCTCCTGATTTTGCAAGGTTAACCTGCAAGATCGAAGGTGACTCGTGTAAATAACAACATCTGCAAACCTTTCACAGTCGCAGATCGATGAACCACAGGACAAAGAATCGTGACAATGTTTTGTGTAGTGAATTCTATCATTATAGACAGCAATTCGCCATGTTGCTGTGAATGAAAATGTTGTCTGCGCCAGTGACCTTGACCTCGCGGCATGCCTCACGCAGAATAGTCGACTTTTACATAGGGGGGATGCGCAGTAAAGCTGACAATATTAAAAATTCTTGCAATAATCGTAATCATGATTATGTATTAAAATTGTAATTTTCGCAGTTGCTACGATGTGTTGTATTGCATTTATTGCATCCTGTTGGAATACACTGCACATTAATTGCAATTTAAATATGCTCTACTACCCATAGACATGCCATTTAGTTCATAAGCCTATAGTGGGCCGTAAATGAACAGCCACGTGACTACTACTGCCAATCGAAATGCTTGATTCATGGCGTGGTTATATGGACGCGGTTTAACTCGCGGATTAGCAAACTCTGGTTAGTTTTTTCGTGAATAAATGCGACAAAGGTTAACTCTGAACTTAACCTTGCAACCAAGATAACCTAGGTTAGGTAACCTAGAAGTTAACTTGGACATGAATAAATCGGCCCTCAGAGTATGCAGCTCATACATAGGGCTTTCTTTGTGCTGCTCACATTCAAATACTCAAATTTTTCAGGAAAAAAACACACTAAAAATGCACTTTTTTACTAGATCCTTCTGACGCCCTAAAATGGCACTCAAGACGTTTGTGTTGTGAGCAGGTCTCCCCACCTTTGAGTGATGAAATGGTAATTAATGTCATCAAAAATGTGTGTAATTTGCACAATATGGACAGATAGTTGTTTGCCATATTTGCCAAAACTTTAAATGTTGATCAGGAAGCTACTGCAGGTGGAAAGAGAGAAGAATGATGGTATGTTGAAATGCAAGGTAACTGCTAGCTGTAAACTAACCAAGTCCTCTCTGTGGTGAACCAGACTGGTACTGACACAGGAAGTGAACATATGGCTGATAATCAGTGAGCTCGTAATAGCGAATGTTGCCATCACCCTGCCACAAACAACTTCACATTGCAAACCCGTTGAATCAGCAAGACTGCGGAGTAGTGTGCAGCAGCTTAAGCAGTTAAGCAGTTAGACCGTATGTGCATCGGCTCCAGTGCTGCTGCATCTCTACACAAAGTCTTCTCTCTATAAACAGGGTTCCCACTCAAATGACAGAATCAAAATTCAGGACTTTTTCAGTACCATAAAAACAAGAAAAGCCCATCGATGCACTTAGCAAAACTACAAGCACCTGAGTTATTTTAGTGAGAAAACATGATACATGAAGTATTACCTGACAGATTAATGACGTATGTCAATCAAGCACATGATATTTATATAAAAAACGTCTCTAAAATCAGAACTTAGTGCTACTTACATTGTCACAATGTCACTCGTGTTACATTGGTTGTTCAGTTTGTGTTTAGTTTGTGTGAAACACATAAGCAATTCCAGTAATTAAGCACAAATGTTACTGGAAAAAAAATTACAAATTCAGAGTCTTGGTTTTTCAGGATAACACTAGCAAAAATCAGGACTTTTTCATGACTTGCTCAGCACCCATGTCCAATTTCAGGATTTTTCAGGACCAGTGGGAACCATGTATTAACATCTCAATTCTTTTGTAATAATCGGTTATATTTATATACTAATGTAATATGCGTATTACACAATGTTTATGCACACAATATGGTACAGTTAAGCCTGTGATCAAGTGGTCTGATTAAAATAAATCAATGAATGAATGAATTTACTAACTACACAGACTGTCAGCAACAGATAAAACTTCTAAAAACCAAAAGCCAGAAAATGGTAATAAATTTCAATAACCATAAAATGACAATACAACAAATACCTTTCCAGCTAAAAACATGACTTTGGTGTCAAAATCATAGTATGGCATAAGAATTCCGCTTGAAGCATCGACATCTTCTGACTGCAGCGGCTTGCTTAAGTTATCCTACAATACACAAAACATTTTATTACCAACTCAGCCTTCTATCCCTCCGGGGTGGACCGATCGAGTACTAGTCTGCCTGACTGGAAAAAAGTGGGGCACGTTCACCTGTGTCAACTGGCAGGTAACACAGTGTAATCACTGACCACGCAAGACAGCCATTCCATAGCTCTGAGACGACTTTCCCACAAAGAACAAAAAAGACATCATTAATTTTATTGCTATTTGGTCAGTTACATCCTTATAAATGGTTTGAAGCATACCGCAACTGTTGCATCGGTATTTCGGGGTAAATGTAGCAAGTGAATATGTGCTAATTAACTCTAGCTCTCATGCAGTGATGTGATGATGTTGGTTAAGTTACAGCGTGGTGCACAAAAACAATCTCCAGATGTTCTGTTGGGATTCTATGACTACCCGAACCTGAATTAACTCCTTATAGGCCAGCAAAACAAAAAGATGTTAATGTGTATGCACCAGAAATGTGCGGATCCTGAAATTTTTAAGTCCGCATCAGTCTGCAGATTTTGACCAAGGATCTGCTGTCAGTCCGTGTCCACAACAAGAGAGAAATATTGGATCTGCGTCCGTCGGCATCTGCACTAAATAGGCCTGCCTCTAGTCATTAATACGTAAGGTAGGCCACTACGCACCTAGGCCTATAGCAGATTACAATTTACTGGTACCAGTGCTACCGTGCTATGCACGTCTCAACACACACCACTTCTATCTGTTTTTAAATTTTATTAGGAAAAAAATACACTCGTCACAAAACAAGATCCATGTCAGTCCGCATCCGCAAAAAAATCCTGCAAATCTGGATCTGCAAACTGACGCGTCCGCAGTCCACACATCTCTGGTATGCACACGAGTAAACTCACAGATCAATTACCGTGACACTAGTTGTGCTTATTTGCAAGAATGATCAACAAACTCATTTTTGAGCACTAGTGACAAATATCAAATTTAAAAAAACATACGCTGTCCCAGAGTGCAAACTGGCGTTCACTCATGCGCGAAAATCCCGTCGTGAACAACCTCTTCTTGCCAACGAACACGACTTTAGATGACTTTGGACCAACATGTCCGGTACCTTGCTATACAGCCACACATATCGATAATTCAGCAAGCACACATACTCTCACACAGCAGATAAGACCAGTTCAGAAGCCGTAATTATTCAGCTTAGCCCAGCCTGACCCTGCCTATTGCACTGATGTTACACAAGTTGGACTTTCTTCACCAGTTCTTCAAAATGAGGAATTCTAGAACTACAGCTTAAGGAACAAACTAATAATACAAAAATGACCAAACGTCCATTTACTCAATTACATGCCTTTTTGGCACACATGACAATTCTAAAATTTCAATCAAGCTCAGGTCATTGATTTTTGGTCCAGCCGGTTTCGAATAATGCAAGCCTGCCCACGCAGACGACTGTATCAGACACAAAACACTTGAGCAGGACTTGTTAGAGTTGAAATTACACAAAACAATTACAGCAACCAATACCGGTATGTATATACCGATATGTCAAACTAGCACAAAGAATACTTCCGAAGTAAAAACTGAGCACAGGTTGTTTTTGGAATTGCATTTTGCTGCATAACATAATCCAGCATACTGCTCGAATTGAATCAAAAAATGCCTCCAAACCTTGATCTGAATTAAAGTGCAATTGTATATAAAACAATCAATATGTTCATTTATAAATTTACGTGTCAATATCAAATAGTCATGTAGTCATACCGCAACAACAGTTCCACTGCGGGGATTAATAACTCGAATCTGTTTGTCCTTGCACGTCGTTGCAAACAGGCTGCCATCAAGATTCCACGATACGCTAAAGATAGTGTCAGGGTGCACAGATATCACATTCAGACGCTCAGCACTGGCCGTGTTCCACACTATACACTACACCAACACTAACAGTTTGAATTAATGTGTTGTAGAAGTAGTAAAAATAAAAGGAAAAGTTTAAGAATAAATGGTAACATGCACACACTACACACAGACATGTCATACAACTTTATAAACTTACAAAACAGAAATTTCATGACTGTTGGCCTGAAACTGTAGTTTGTCCAAGGCAAACTGACATTAGCTTCAAACTGTTTTACAAAACTTTCTTCAGGTCTTGAAATATGGTGCATTGCAACTGTCAAAAGACAAATAAACTGACACAGTAATCACATACACAGCAGCAGCATATATTCCAAATTAGCTACAGCCACGCTAGCAAGAGAAAAGAAATGGTATGTAATTTAGTTAAGATTGTTACTGCATATCAATTCAGTGCCGAAAATGACCCAGTAACAAGACAATGAAGTTCAGTATAAAAAAAGCTACAGATCACATAAAATCTTGGAATAACTGGCAGCTTTGAGATCTGATATTTAAGTTTCACATTTAGCATACTTAATGGACAAAATAATAGTTAAACAACTGCATATGTGAACACCTTAAAGTCTGCTGCACAACTGAGAAGAATATTAGCTGCAGTTGGATGCCATTCGATGTAGCTGATTTTCTTCATGTGGCCACGAAGATCAACAATCCAATCTGTCAGACTACCAACTATCCCATTGTCTGGAATCTGCCATAACTTCACCTGCATCAACAATGTAACATCAAACACTCTGCAGCAAGTACTATCAGGCACTTTTTCTACAACATAATTCATTATAATCCAGAATACCTCCTTATGTTCAAATCTTAAAATAACCATTTTTGAGCAAACACACTTCGCTTGAATTTTTACCAGCATTATGACTGCTTTATTCTGTCAGTCAATATTAATAAAGATCAAGGCTTAGTCTCTAACATTTCTGCAACATACATAACTGCATATAAGCTGATCCACTGGCTTCAGTAGTATCAGTGAGTGTTAAATGAACTTCTATTTAACACATTTATTCCAAGGCCACCAATGGTCAGTCAGTGTCTCCCAACTGATTGCACAATGTACAATTGGTGAATTGCACAGTTGGTGAATGAAAAAAGTAAGCCAGGTGTCAGAGACAACCAACATATCACATCCAATGCCTTACTACTGCCCTGACACTTTTACTGTTATGCTACATATATCTCCTTGAAGTCCAATCACTAGCAAACAAGCATTACAGAGAAGTGACATCAACATAAACATTGTAAACGTTAAACGTGAAACCCATCTTTTTATCTTATCATTTTACTGCTTAGTGACTCTATTTAAAAGTGACTTGAGTGCTTTTGTGTTATTGCAATTTAAAATTTTATCAAACACAATGCAATGCAATGTCAGGAAACTGGCATGAAACGTACAGTACTGTCATCAGAACCAGATGCAATGACGTTGTCACTAAATGGGTTCCATTTAATATCAGTGACTCTTCCACGATGACCTGACACCTTTCCAGTGCCAGCAATCACTCGTCCTGTCTGCATCAATATAAACAGCATACATGATACTGGGGTACTCAAATTAAAATAATACTGACGACATGATTACTGATATACTTATGTCTTTTCCATTTATGACAGTCAAATACGTTTTACTATATTTGATAATCAAATAATTCTACCCCAAAATTAAATTTTTGTGCATTACGCGATGCTGAAAGTAAACAACAGACATATTATATAATTAACATCAGCAATATTTGTGCCTTTTGTCATTGTCCTGACATCAAGCATGTGCTCACCAATTTTTCCATAGCTGCAGCAGATAGTCTTTTTGTTTTTTCCAGTCATAAATACCAACAAAAACGTGAATGACGCAGTGTAAGCAAAGGCCAAGTATTTATCATAATTCTACAACAATTCTATACACTCACTTGCCACAAATTTACCTGCGTTATTGGCAAAACAAGAAATACACCTCCACCAGCAGATTCCAGAACAATGGCCACAAATTTCGGGTTAACAGCACAGAAGCTGCTATCATGTGCATCCTTCGTTATTCTCATGCCCTCGTAGCACTGCTCCTTCTTCGCTGGTGAACCGTATATGTGACGATATTTTGAACTCCTCATTAAGAACATCTGCACGATTCACAAGCCACATGCAGCAGGCACATAAATCATGCACAATTATTCTACATAAAGCTACCTTTTGGCACTATAAATAAAGTTATAGGGCGGGAATAGCATAGGTAAAAAGCGTAAAATGTAAACTTGCAAATGTAGCATAAAAATTAGCATAATGCAGTTAAAAAGCGAAAAACATAAAAATGTGTAAAAAAGCACATCATCGTAGCCAACGACTTCGATATGGTATGGCGTATGATGGATGCTTCAATGGTAAACAGGTTTATTTCATTATTTAACTAACTTTTATGTAAAGTGACCTATTTCATTCCCTGCCTGCTCTAGGTACTAGAACTTAACTATACAAAAAAGTATACAGTGCTGACAGCTGCATAGACACTTGTTTCTTCTTCACTTGTGCCCAGAATAGTATTGAGCAATAATTAGATCAGTTCTGTAATAACATAGGTAAAATTTTACTTCCATTTCTATATAATTTCGACGTTACTTCTTGTTGTTTCTAAGATTCATCGACTACAGACAGCTTTAGGGTGGTCAAGAAAACCATGGCCCCCAAGACGCTAAACAAAACATTCGTCACTGATGTGATGTTAAACTGCATCCGGACAGCTTAGCACCGGACAGCTTAGAACTAAGCTACCAAGATGCCAACTGTCACTTAAGGTGGTCAAAATTTCATGACTTTCAAAATATAAACCTCCCACCTTATTACTTTGATCTACCAAGAAAGTTAACAGTGTGGGAGAAAGATTTTTTCAAACTGCTCAATATTTATGGTATGCTCAACGCTTGTGAAATTTCATATATATATTAGACTCGGGCCATGACAGACACCGAAAATTGCTCAAAGATATCTATGTTATGGATGCTGAGATGCACACAGAAAACGAGAGAGACAACTGTATGGCAAAGATGCTGGTTTGCTACAACCACTCACAAACTTTCAGGTACTGCCCCCAAAAACAGAAATGTTGGAAGTATGGACAAATATTCATCTGAATGTCTAATCCAGCAAACGTGAAAGACACTTTAAGACAGTTCAATTAAGACAATGCCAGAAATAATTACTCAATCTTTGTACTGTTACAGCCCTACAGCTTACTAGTAAGCCTTGCATGACCATGCACAATACACGGCCACTTGACATCATTTGATGGCAGAGCCAGTTTAACTCAATGATGATTTGATACCATCGCAGAAAACAGCAGCAAACAATGCAGATGCATGTGAAATGATCATACAAGTTGTGTGCTCTGCACATTGATGAGATGGGCATTAAGAATCATACCAGATCATTTGCAACATATCTGTTGTTTTGTTAAATTAATATGCTGACAGGTCATGTTGCTGACTTATCTACAGAAATTGATGGGTGTATTCCATTTGAAAGTGCACTTTTTGTTGCAATATTACAACTTATAGATCTTACTGTATTGAACAGTTTTGAGAATACTTTCAATTTCTGCAGTAAATAATAGTTGATAGCATACAGTAAATAACAAAATTTGGAGTTTAATGCAATATAAGAACAGTAAAATACGTAGAATATGGCATGACTTGTGTAGTTGCTATAGCATTATTGCTAGTGTTTTTATTTGACTTGAGCATACCCCAAATGCACCCTGATCTTAAAATAAAATGACACTTTAGGGTTTTGTCAGTATAGGTATCAGATGAAATGGTGGGAGGAAGAAAAATATTTTCTCGATGCACTTCTGGACCACCCTACTGTCGCTAGGCAAACGTGAATGTTAACGATGCCTATTTACCCGACGAGGTTTGTTGTCACTCATGTTGCAGTCCAGTAATTATTAGCATTCAGCTGCTGACTTTTAAAAAATAAGAAAAAACAACTTTTAAGCAATAAAATGAAAATACACAACTTCGCAAACTTCACTCACGGTACGATCCAGTGCGGAGGACGTACAGAGGTACGATCCATAAATAATTGATCTTTAATGCTGACTTCTCAAAACGGTGGACATAGGCCTTATAACAATTCACAGTGAAGAGTGAACGACAATACATTAATTTCTTCACTGACAGTTGCGGCAAGTGAGCTACAATGCATGTGATAAAAGAGGTCTCGTCGGCATGACTAAAAGTGATCAATCAATCGATCAATTAAATAATAAACACAAAATATTTATCCGGCAGCCGTATCAATAACCTAGCGGCTATTCATACGGTTATCGGATAAATATCTGATCTTACCCGGGTCGAATCCGGCACCGTCTTCGACGGCCTTAGCTGGTACGTAGGAGCACCGTACGTACCGACTAAGGCCATACAATGTCTCTGTGGCGATAAGAACTTAATCGCAATTAACCCTATACTCTAAACCCTAACCTTAATATAACCTAAATCTTACTGGATTGTACACAACGCTATCGTTAGCGTGCGACGCTGGTGCCGACGCCTATCGAATATAATTGAATCTATGACTCCGCAGCCTCGCAGAGCCTCGTTTTCGTTCTTCCGGATAAATAAACCACTAGCTATTTGTACGGCTGCCGGAAAAAATAGTCACTGCGTAATAACCACTTACAAAAATAATCAGTATATGACCTACATGTCTAGAGGCTAAGCAAGATGTATACACATTTTTATGAACTAAATTAAATACAAAACTCTGGATAGTAATGTTTTAAGTTCGTTCAAAAAACACAGTGTAGTTGTTAAAGCAACGGTGGCAAACTGATCCACGCAGCCGGTGCAGCATATTATGATGGCATAGGCCATATGCGATATCACGTCTTAGGCCTACGTTGATTTGCTCAGAAATTTAACTTACATTATTCGTACTTTTCAAATGTGACCAACAGTCTCCGCAAATCTCACACGGTTAGAACGTGAGATTTGTGAAATAATTACCACCAAATTACAGCAGCAGCACCGTGCCAGTACGCAGTTGAAACACCGGCCTAAAGGCCTATATATTACGGTATCAAAGTTGCTGTCAGACGCTATAAGCTACGTACCGTATACCACTATACCGCAACTGCCGACGCCGGACACATCCGATGGCTGTAACGCGTAGCATATGCAGGCAGAGACGGCTGACTGACGCAAACAGCTGGCTGCATGCAGTGTCTGCCACAGATGTCTCATTATAGAATCGCCCCCCTTAGAAAAGTCTCCCCCGGTCACAATTTACCGGCAAAAATCCGAATTGCGACCGGGGAGAGACTTTTCTGGGGGGGGAGCGATCCTATGATGGCGATATTTTTATGGGGCAGGCGATATTTTAATAAGAGGAAAACATATCACTTCCGTGATTATCTCTTTCCGGGCGGATTTTTCATGGGGAGAGATATTAATGTGACACCGGCTGCGACGATTGCGTCATTGAACGACCGCATCCACTGCTGCTGCTGCTGCAGACGCCCCAGCAGCCAAGCCGTTCCGTTCTCACTCTCTAATAATCCATGCTGACCAACAAGACCTCATAGTGTCATAATCATTACATCATCGATCTTCGTTTTCATTTCGACCTTCCCGTTTATTAATTCAAGGACATCACGTGCTTTGCTTTGCATGCCGGCGACAGTATAGCTATATATGCAGGACATTGCTAATTGCGACGTAACCGTAACGTGTCAGAACTCAAAACTGACGCTCTAAAATCATTTCTGTGGAAAAATCTACCTATGGCTATGATCATTAAAATACAATAAAGTCTACACATTTTATCAGAATATCTGTAATTTCTGATGACTAATCTGTTTATCTGCAATCAGATGCCGTGTCGTATATTAAGCTTTTTTTCTAAACTAATCTAATGTAGCCTAATCATTGACATATGATGCTGCATCAAATTGTTCTTAGATTAGATTAGATTAAAACCCATTCATGTCTATAACGTCCCCAAAAAGGGACACCTACTTTGACGGCAAACTATAAAATAATTCAGGCACTAATGGGTTAAATTAGTCCTGTCACGGGTGTAAATCAGAAGCGTTCTTTCCACATTATTAGCTACCGATATGTTGTATCCAAGCAAAAAGAATTTGTCTTGCTATACATTGCCCATGGCACAAACATTGCATCACAATCGTACGCAGAGTGGACTGAGACGTAAATAACGCTAACCATTTTTGAACAAAAATTATACCAATAATAATTGTGCTGTAGTTTAAAGCAACACAATAACTTTAGTTTATTTCGGAGTAAAATTAGGAAGTCATTTTCGAATTAGTTTTCTTCCTGTACAAACTTAGCGTGAATACAGCTTTGCGGTTGCGCCAATTTCTATCAGTATATTCGTCGGCGTAGCCTGGTCTTAGCGCAATCTTAACTCGGAAGTTTTTGCGCGTTTTCGGTTTACACAAACCCGCTGTTCGGTAGACAAGATGCACGGCACGTTATTCTCGTTGTCGTTGTTGTTGTCAGCGACGTCGTTGTCGCCGGATATCTGTCTGTTGTCGTAGCCGGACGACGTGACTTCATTGTCGTTGCACGAACTCATCGACGTCATCGTATTAGTCGACGTATCTACTGAGTCTGTCGCAAAACCGACGTCAGACGATCACGTGACGATAATAGCTGCACAGCCACGCAGTGTTTACAGAACGCTCCGCACGTCTACGTACGGTAGGTTGCTGTATTAGGCCTATACGCAATATCCGGAATGATAATATTTTGCGTTGACACAATGTCAGCAAAGCGCAGCGCCTAGTCATGCAGTGCTAGCGGTCAGATTCACTGATGCTGACTCACGGCAGATAGAACACCACAGCTTCCGGCACAGTCACCCGTCGTGACAGTCGACACTGTCCAGCCACCGCAGCCTGTCTGTCTAGTCGGATGCTAATGTATACGCCGGTCGGTGGCACTTGGGACGACCTGTCGCCGCTGTGCATATACACCGCAGTACGTCGACAGCGTCCGTGTTTATTAACGACAGCAGCTGCAACAGAAGCAGCAGCAGTAATAGAGGTCTTCAGCAAGATGATGTTACCCCCACCAGCAGCAGCTTTTGCCGTGATGTATATCGTGCGAGTGCACCTCACATAATTTCTGCCTCTTTGCCATCTTCATGACAACAAGTATTCTAAGAAAAGCTTACGTGCCGCTCGACAACGGTGCTATCATCTGGGGAATCAGTGTAAACGTGCAATAAAATAACAGTGCGTTTCGAAAAGGTACCCAAAATTTGGCGTCTCCGTACGAAGAACTTCCTGAATCTAAAACGTCGAAACTCAAGACTGTTAAAATCGACGTTTTGTCCTGTAAATTTTATGTGCAGATTGTTTTAGTCCATCTACAGTAATTTTGGCGCAGTCCACTGCTATAATATGGGTCGTAGCCTAAAATTGCAAAAAAACACTAAAAACTCGTTTTCTGGATTTCAAGGTCATTCAAAGTCATCAATGTTTAGGTAGCCCATGCAGGTAATCTCGTCAGCACTGCTTGTTACGATAAGCAGCAAATTCGTGTTCATCTTCGACCGTTTTTTTACTCTAAGTTATTGATGGCAGAAATTAGGGACTGAAATTCCCTATTTTAGAAGAATTTGGGAGCAAAATTTAAACAGTGAGCACTCGTAATCTGCTCTGTCAGAAATTTGAAGCTGTCTGTTTTTAATTGCACCTTACCACTTCCCCTACTTTTCTGTCCTATACGCCGCTGACAGCTGGACGCACATCCCGATCGCGTAAAGCGGAAGTCACGTGGTCACGCTGCCATTTGCCGGTTCAGCTGATAACGTCGCCGGAAATAGTTGAGATGCAGTGGACGGCGGTTATGATGTTAGTGGACAAAAGTTCACGGAAGTTTGTTCGTCAAACGCGGTCGATTAAGTACTAGTCTGATTATTGCTATCTCCATCCGTTCCGGAGATATTCGCGGTCAAACTCTGAAGTCGTCCAAAATCTCAAAAATCGCGCAAAGTTTTGCAAGTTTTTCGCCCCAGATTTTTAGAGGAAAGCCTGTAAATTTTTGGACCTGCGTTATAAAATTAGGCATACTTTCCATGATAGTGCAAAATTTCGCGGATCGGTCGACAAAGCTCAGTGATACCTTGGCGCAATAATAGGCCTACCGGGCAAACTAATAGAAGTGGTTTAGTTTTTGAGATACGGGGTAGAGTTAACTTTTACCCACCCAAATCAATTTTTTTCGAAAGACCATATTTTAGCCCCTAGCGGTGTGCTAAGCCCTGAAATTTTTCTACGCGGTAGAGAATGCCAAGATCTGATAGCGCACACCGCACCGGCGACAGGGGTCACCAACATTTTTTTTACATTAGACATTCATAAATTGGCTTAAATTTTCGCGTACGATACGCGCCTATAACTCTGGGGCTACGGAGAGTAGACCCACATTAACGCGAGTACAAATTTTTGGGGCCCCACCCAACAACTTGTTATAGAGCAAAAAACGTCCAAAATTTGGCGCGATTTCAGACAATGTTAGACATTGACCGCGAAGGTCTCCGGAATGAATCGAGGTATTAAAATCGAAATAGCAAGTAATCAATAACGCCTTAAAATGGTAAAGTTTGGTTAAGGCCTACTAACAAAAAAGTTATAAGCACGCATGTTGACCCACCCAAGATCATCACTGTGCATGCGTGTAGACTAATGCAATTGCATTCGTGCCACGTGAAGTTGCCACAAATGGAATGTTAACTTCTAAATTTTTTACTAAATCGCACTTACTGCGCCTTAAATTTTTAGGCTTTTGAAAAGGGAGCGAACTTTGTATATAATTAAGCTCACTGTGGTCAAAAGTGCCCACGATAGCAGACTACAGCTTGTCTTACAACAGTAATGACTTCTGCAGTCGTGTACTGGAGACATCAGTCGACTGTATCAGCTGCTGTAGCCGCCACTCATCATCATCATCATCGTCATCGTCATCACACGATAAGATTTCCGTGACACACTGACTGTAGCGCTGTAGCACTAGAAGATCGCGTTACTGTTCGAAATGTAAGCAGCGCAACGTGTCAGCGTTTGTCGGCGCAGTTAGCGTTACTGCTGGAGCTTGGAGTTGCATGCGCGGCATACAGTGTCAAACAGATTTCATCAACTCGATAGACTCAGAAGTAACTTTGACAAGTTATTGACCATCGACATCTTTGCAGAAAACAGTGAAGATGAATTTGAGTGAATTCGACGACGATTACAATGCTACAGTCGAACATCACCGGACTTCAACCTCCAACAACTCGGCCGTGCCTACCGTCATGTTCATTGCTATTTCCATCATTTACGCTCTCTTCTACAGTACTTATGGTATTCTATACGCAATGTGGTGGTGGCTGGAATATCACCCTGCCTCGGTTAATGACGACGTACTGAAAATTTTCGTTGTCACCCATCTTCTGCTGTACCTCGTTTTCGCCTACAACTTCTACGTTTACCTGATCACAGGCAGAAAGTTTCGTGCTGAGCTGCACGAACTTTTCTCTCGCTGTCTGCCTCTGTCGTCTACTTCTTCGGCACCTGCTACTTCTGCTGCTTCTACTGCTATATCTATGGTTGCTGCTGGTAGTGTTGTGAGTCGTAGGTAACTTACCGGTAAATAACTTACCGGTAAGTTTTCGGTAAGTTACGCGAACAAATAGAAAGACACTTGCAAATTGCGGTATAACAAACGGCTTAGGCCAAACACAGTGATCATAATGTGTTATATATGATATTTGTGTAATCTATTTGTCAGTCTGTCGTCTGTGCTTTAATGGTAGCCTAAGCTTACTGTATTACTATGTATTGTACTGTATTAGTATTATGTAGTATGTACTGCTGTAAGCGAAAAAAGTACACACAACACAGTTATATATGCTACCAAAACTGGTTGAAACGGCGAAGCAGAGTGCAATATAATGCGCAATTTGTGTTTCTAAAAATGTCTGTTGAGCGCCCGTTCTCGTTTTACGCAAAATTGACGCAATTGTAACCCTTTTTACGCTCAGTTTTTGTCTTCTCTTCCCGAATTTCTGTTTCGTAATTCGTAGTTGAGCTTGGTATAGAAAGCGACAATGAATTGCAGAATATCAACAGTTATTGCAGCATATCTTCTAACATAATGAGTGACAATAATGTCATTGCTTTTTGTTTCTTCGCGAAAGGCTCAACGACAGTTGGCAGTGGTCTCGTGACAGGAAGCAGGAAATGAGGCAGTTGTCCACTGTAAATTTTAGTTTGTCAGAAAATTGTGTTTTTTGTCCGAAAATTTTTATCCAAAAATCCAAAATCCGGGGCAGTAAATACCACATTTTGGAAACATTTTGGAGGAAAATTTGACTTTTGAACAGTCGTAATTTACTCTGTCCGAAATTAGCAGCTGTCTGTCTGTAATTACATCTTTCTGCCTCTTTATATACTTTTCAACCCTGCATGCCGCTGACAGCTGGACGCACATAGGTCGCGCGTAAAGCGGAAGTCACGTGGTCACGCTGCCGTCTGTTGGTTCAGCTGATAACGCCGCCGGAAGTAGTTGAGATGCAGTGGGCGGCGGTTGCAGCAGCAGCAGCGTGGACGGCCGAGAGCGTCAAGTTGCGGGAACTCCGTGATGCCGGGCGAGGCAAGCAGGTCCACGGACGACCGTCGAGCAGGCACTGCTGCTGGCGCCGCCGTGGTCAGCTGCTGATGCTGCTGCTGGATGCGGCGACTGACCACATAGCGATGATACGCACAGAGCTCAGGCGACGCAGGCACTGAACGACTGACACTGGCGATGAACTTCGCCTCCGTCCAACGACTTTGAACTGTCGCAGGATCGCCTGCAACTTCAGCGTCGCTGACACAGCGACCGTGGGAACAGGACACGCACTTAGTTCCTGACAGGATGACGTCCTTAGTAGCAGCGCGTGTATTGAAATCGATTTCAGCGTCGGTCTGACGTCGACACAGTTGTTCGATCGTGTCGCCGCTCGACAGTCTGATCAGTTGGTGATCTCTATAAACCACACGTGCAGCACGGCCAATCAGTCACATCAGTTACTGCGTTCAACCAGTCATTTTGTGGTCGTCCGTCCGTCAGTCTGTTATTTACAGACTGGTATAACTCGAAAAATAAAAAAAAGCGTAAAAACAAAACTTGTGTGAATGTTTCTCAGCACAGGAATGTGTGCCAACATTTAGTTCAAATGATCAGTATTTATGGTTATGGTCAGGATTAGGCTAGCGCAGTGCAGTCAGCATAATACAAAGGTGGAGTCGATATGACGGATATAATAAGTTTGTAACCAAGCAAAAATATCGGCCTCGCCGGTCCGGCGAGGCAGCTAAACATCTATTTCTCGTTGACGTGGCCAAATAACAATCTTCAGAAAAAAACTAATTTTTCGATGCACCTCGAAGAGTTAAGAACACCGCTTAAAATATAAACTTGAAGTTCGTAATCCACGAGTCGGTCACGTGATCAGTAAACTTTGTAAATGTGGGCTGCTTTTCTTCGTAGCAGACATCGACGATGACGACCGTCCAGCCTGCCGCTGAGCCGTGGCAGCCGTCATCATTGACAGACGCAGCTGGGAGGAACGCGAACAGCGTCAAGTTGACTCGCTGACCTGCAGCACGCCGCGGATTGGTGCGCTAGCTGAAGTATAGTCAACGTTAAATTTAGCATTTGTTTCATTAGTTATTAGCCCAATATTCGTTAATTCTGCTACAAGTCTAAATAAGCAGACTGAAAATAATAAGTTTTAATTAGATGACGTCTGAAAGAGGTGAGTGTTTGAGCTTGATGGATATGAAGAGGAACGGAATTATATAGCCTACTTGTGGTGCGGAAACTCGATAAAAGATGATCCTTCACTTGGTATTTTTAATCGATTAAATAGATTACAACACGGGTTTTATGCAATATGAGTGATTGTCAATGCATGTGCGTTAAGCTAACGTTGAACTGAGGTTTCACCCTAAACGTTTATATATGTAAATTTTAAAAACGTTTTTCTAACGTTCATTCCAGGTTTTAACCGAAACGTCTATATATAAACATCCGGAAAACGTTTAGCGAACATCAGGTTTAGATTTAGATATGGTTTAGAATCACCTAACTTTTTTCTAAATCGATTTAAACTGACGATATACCACCATTTGCCCGTTGTGAAATGGCAGACGATCGTTCATCGGGCCGGAAAAACTGAATCGAACGTTGGTCATGAAAACTTTGAGTTTGTTACAACAAACTATGATAACTACATGCTTATAGCTGAGTTTCATAATAAGCCTGTAGCAGAATCGTGTATTTATCTATGCGCGTAATGCTATTTATTCTCGACCTATAAACATGGGACATTTTTTAGTTTTGCAATTTTTTTATAATTCAGTTGATTGCGTTAACTTAATTTTATTTTACGTGACCTGAAGGACAGGTCTCTTCGACGATTAACTGCACATCGTAAGCTCTCCTACCACGTTTTTGTTAGTTAGCCAAATTGTATTGAGAAACAAGAAACGTGCAAAATTTAAAGTGTGAGCTAAGGTAGTCTTGCGTACTCGTAGGCTTGTCGCACCAGTATAGTTATAAAGGTTGACAGGTTAAAGGTACTGTATGTAGCTCTTTGTAGGAAACCCATCACAGAGCTACGGAGCGTCACCTGCCGTATGGGATCACACAGTGTTACTTGCCACCCGACATAGGTAAACGCGCCACGCCTTAACCCCAGCAAAATAAGCTGGTATTCGATTTACCTACTTCAGAAGGATGAAAAGCTGAGTTGACCTGGGCGGCTGGTTAGGCTACACACCGAGATGGTTTATCAGCACGCAGGCAGTCATCCATCCAAGTACTAACCTGGCCCGGCGTAGGTTAATTTCGTTGATTGGACACAACGCGTTACCGCTACGCCACGCCACCAACCCTACGGGTCAACTTATGGCTAACTAACCTACAAGTTGTAGCAACGATGTGTGTGTGTGGAATTGGAGTTTTTTGAGTTGGTGCTTCATTCACGTCTATATAGACTTTGCGTGGACACTTTGAACACTCGTGTGTATCTGCATTATAGCCTTATCTTATAAATTATCAACAATTTTTACGCGCGAAAGCAGAATGCTTCGCGCGTCTTTGCCATCGTCTGGGCGTCCGTCTGTCTGTCTGTCTGTCTGTCCGTCTGTCACACTCGTGATCTGTGTCAAAACGATGCAAGCTGGGATCACGAAATCGTCACTTTGGCTGCCCCAAGGTCTCTAGTTTATCGTGACAAAATTTCGTGCCACTGCGTGCAGGGGTTCCCCTCGAATGAGGGCGTCAAAGAGGGGTACCCCCTAAAAAGACGTCATTTTGCCGTTATTGGCTCGAATAATGTGAAAACGGTTGCAAATAGGTACATACATGCTGCTTATCGAAACAAGCACTGGTGACAGGCTTTTTGGATTTATCAACATCGATGACCTTGAACGACCTTGAACCCCTCAAAAAGAGATTTTTAGTGAATTTTTCGCAATTTTTGGGATGCAACGCACATTTCAACACTGAATTGCGACGAAATGGCTGGAGATAGACCAAGACAACCAGCGTATGAAATTTTTAGCATTCAACGTAGATTTTAGCAGTTCAAGTACCGACCCCTAGGTT
>Ga0209367_1000785_pt1 | contig 35294 bp, 21 predicted proteins | sample WorMetLIZISLAND2_FD_187412 | JGI IMG/M metagenome (GOLD analysis project Ga0209367, IMG submission 187412) | Marine gutless worms symbiont microbial communities from Max Planck institute for Marine Microbiology, Germany - Olavius geniculatus... ... | reverse complement strand
ATACCACCGCCCCAATCAGCCACACTAGGCCTTCACCCCGTAGCCCGTAAGCTACTACTCATTTCCTGTCCCACGAAGGGTAGGAGGCTGAGTTGGCCTATGCAGTGTTTTGATCGATTGTTGACCTCATCTTGTTATTTTCAGTATAATTAGTTGTTCATCAACTAACCTCAGTACAATTTTGGACGTTTTCTGTTACACAATGGTTCTCCGGCTTCATGCAGTTTATGTCTGTACGTTACATTTTTGACACGATTAATTTATTTGATCGTCAGTAATTATCTCAATGCATTTGCTGGACAGCCTTAATCATAGCTGATGCACTGATTGTGTCACATTTGACATGCTGAAGTTCAAGTTTGTGGTTTTTGCTTGCTGATTGGTGAGGATTTAGGCAGGCGTGTTACTGATACAGTGATACTGTGGCGCCGCTCAAAACTGTGTGGCCAAAATGCGCCGCCACAGTTTTTAGACCGGAGATAGTCTGACACATGTAGTTATATGGGTTTTAATAATTATTTGTCTTTTAGTTTGCCAGAACTGGATTTCTTTTACAGTAGATGCAGTCTTTTTGCACCCCTAATTGTGCATACACTAATCGGTCATGGGAGAAACAGCGTGGGAATGAGTGTTAATTAGAGCTGTCAAATCAGCGCGTTAGTTAATAAATTAACACGTGTTAAAAAATTTGTAAAAAATGCGTAAATTTATTCAATTTACTAAATTCTGTGAATCAAACGTTTCAATATTCCGTTAAACTGCGGTTATTTGACAATCGAATGAATTTTAAGTAACTTAACTGTAGTTGTCGTTCCATTACTACTGTAAATAAATATTATTTACATGACAGGCTAATAGATTTCTATGCTAGCGGTGACGTCAGTTATTGTTGAAAATGTGTTTCTGTTTGCTTTTTAACTTTCTATATTTTACAGGAGGCACCCCCAAACGTCACGAGGACTGGGGTAACTTCCCTGTACTTTTTTTGACGGGCCTGGGTGCGTTAATAACGCTTTAATTAATGCGGAAAAAATGCACAATGTCTTTGGTCTCGTCTCAGTCTTGGCTTACAAGGTCTTGTGCACATCTCTTGCTCTCTGTGTCTGTGCATAGGTGATGTGCTCGGTGTGATTAGTTCTTCACAGCAATATGTCGACGAGTCTTTCTCTGTTCTGTGCTCTCAACTGACTGCTGCAGGCTGGCTCTGCAGTTCTGTACTGCTGGCTGCTGATGAGTGGAGGGCGCATTGGACACGCCATAGCCATTACGCATAAGAACATTTCCATGTCTTTTATTTGCAGTCTGGGGAAAAAGTAGGGTTGGGGCGAGAATAATTTGTTTTAAAAATTTGTCGTTTTTCTTTAATGACATTTCGTGTAATATTACATTACAGCTCATGAAAAACAAACCAACATGCTGAATAGTATGCAAGAGCGGTACGTGACATTACGGCGCCTCTATTTCGGCGCTCACCATTACGGCGTCGAGACGATTCGGCACCGTTGACAAAGAACGTAAGTGAAGTGCTGTGAAAAACACTCATTGTGTCAACTAAATTTGGTGTAAAAAACTTTCTATTCCATCCGTTTTAAAAATTTGTACTTGACCCCTCAAAAGTCAAAAATACTGATGCAGTTTTTTTGTTTATTGTCCTAGTTCTGTATGATTGTGTCTAACTTGTGTTACATATTATTTCGCTGGTTTGTTGTGTTCATGTTTTGTACACGTTTGCATGTTTTATAATGTCTGCATTTTTATTGTAAGCATGTGCATGTGACATATTTATATAAACTGTTTACTTCACTGAACCAAAACTCTGGCGTCTGGTCTGTTATGCTGCAGTATGAGTATTTTCATTTTAGTTATCATTGATACTATTTGCGGGCTGCTGTGCAATATTACACAGAATGTCATGAAGTAAAATATATTTTAAAATTATCCCCGAGCCCTATTTTTACATCAGACTGTGTCATTGCATTAGGTCCATTACCGTGAACTGTCAGTGTATTTCAGCATTCCATCACAGATTAGCCTGATAGCTTCCCGTTCATAACGGCTGAACATTAGTGTGTGCGTGGCACGGTTTTCTGTAATATCGTGCTAAGTTGCTTTTTGGAGCAACAGTGCAAAATTGTCATATGGTGTCTGAGTAATTTGCGGAAACGGAGTTTTTCTGCACTAATAGCACTTTTTCTGTTGTCGGTAATGTGGCAAAGCTATACGAGGGGCGTTCAATAAGTTCCAGAGACCGTGGTAAGTGATGTACAATAGTGGCAGTACAACTTCATAATAGTTTTGTTTTTCAGCTGTCAGTGTGTGCTCACTGAGAAGAACAGTTCTGGAACTTATTGAACGCCCCTCATAGTTTAAAATTAATGTCTACAAAAAATCTCAGAAACATAGAAATTAACTCTGCGAAATGGTTACAGAAATGTGCGATTTACTGTCGTTGTATTAAGGACGTAGTCCTAGAACTGATTGAACGCCCCTCGTAGGCTTACGTTGTGGCACGTTTTTGAGAAAATTTGTTCAGAGATTGCTGAGATGGGTGTATGCGCGTGTTTTTTGTTGTTTGTATCGTCATTGTAGTAACAGTTGTACTGGTGGTGATTAAAGAAGTAAAAAATTATGGCTGCTATAGAACTGCATATAGCAGGCTAGCTAGTGGTGTATTGTAGTGGTAATGGTGTTGTTTGATGGCATCCATCATTGACTTGTGATAGCATTGTTTTCAGCGTTATTGCTACGTGTTTTTTTTGTTTTTTTTCTCTGTGAACGCGATAACTCAGGAACCGCTGTATTTAGCTTGTTGAAATTTTGCGTGAACATGTAGGCCTACATGTAGAACCATACTGAATTTCAAGGTCATATTCAGCGTTAAGGTCACATGGGATCATAACGTTGTCTCTGAGTTTTGATATCTTGATGCTTTCTGGAGATATTCGCGATTGAACTCTAAAATTGTCCGAAGTTACACTTAATGTAGGACTTTTTTGAGAGGGTCCCGAACTTGAATTTCCGAACATACGTTATCTAAATGTATTCATTTCCCATCATGTGGCAGAGTTTTACGGCTATTGGCCGAGGGAAAAAGAAAAGACAATAGACGCTTTTAAGTTTCTGTTTCGGTTGACGTTTTTTTCAACCATATGCATTCAAAGAAAACGATTTTCTCAATATAAACTCTCGTTTATTCTGTGGGCTTACAGTGGCAAGCCCAGAACGGTATCGTTCATTCGAAAATAACAACTGAACAAATATGAACAAATAACAAATTAACAACTAAATTAACGGCGTGTGCGTCTACCGATCGCATCTCTCAACTTAACTAGTGAAATTATCATAAGAACAAATTGCATAGCCAAACTGCACGGCAAAACATAAGACAAACGATAAATCAAGTGAATAGTTCAGACGGCATTATAAAAAGCCACACGTCTGAGCGTTAAAATATACGTTTGCAGGCGAAACGAACGATCAACGTAAACGAAAACAACAATAATGTAAAAACTTGCCACGTAACGAGTAATCTCGGGTTTAATTTAAAGCGACGCACATTGAATAAGATTATAAGAGAGACGATAGAACGGACAGCGTGAAGATTGGGCCCTAGTCAAATTAAAGCAATAAGTGAAAACTCTCAAGAGGCTGGCGAAGGCCAAAAAATTCCCAACGATTGTGCCAGTCACGTGTAAGTTAAGCATTCCGACAATCCGACTTGACCGATGACCTAAGGGTTTGCCTCAGTTCTGTAAGCGTACAAATGAGTGATTTCGGCTGGATTTTTGATCAACTCAGCTTGGCCGTCCCTTTGTAGGTAAGAGCATTTCGTACCAGCGAAAGCTGGGGCGTACATAGGCACAATGCACTAGCCCAGTATGTATGGGGTCTCGCAGTGTAAGGAAACGGAGATCAGCGTCGCCTTGTAGCTTGGGAAGAAATTAGGCCTAATGTTTCACGTAAGCCTATGTAGGGCTTACGGAGTTTAGTCATTAACTCCGTTGTGAAGATCACGATTCGGTTTTAGACTTATACCACACTGTGGTATAAAGACTAGAAGGTCGCAGAAAGAACAATGAGAAAAGAGAAAGAGAGGTTAAGGAATGGTGAAATGTGCTGAGACAGAGTAACGGAATTCCCTTAAATGTTATACCTGACTTGTGTCCACTGCGTAGGTCTAATCGCATATAGTTACTATCAATCGTTGATGGAACTGACAGAAATGTAGGCGATAAGCGTAATCAGCACTTCGTCCACATAGATCCAAATTATCAGGTGGCACAGTTAAATGCAGTACAAGCATAATATGTAGACGACAAAATAAACTTAGCCAGCAAGCGAGATCATTAATTAGACCAGTACAATCGGCAGGTAAAGCGTATCCCGTGTCACGAGCGTCACGTGACTTGAGGATATCGTGCAGGGGCGTAACTCAGAGGGTTACGGCGATCCAACCCTACACTATAAGGCGGGGATAGTTAAATGTACTTCAACCCTTAGAATTTGAAGAAGTTTAATAAATCTCACAACATTTTGATGTCACAAGTGTTACAAATCGCAGAATTGTGGAAAAGTTATCGGCGCATTTTAAATCAAAGGCAAAATTTATACTGTCACCGATCAGCTACAGTATTTCAGCTTTTGAAGAACTTCGTTCCCAAACCCCCTGCACTACGCTGGGGCGGGGAGTGAGACCCCATCTTAGAATCCCCACTTCAAGACAAAGAGTTATGCGCTGTTATCACGTGACTACAGGTGCGCGCGCGTCACGTGACTATGTCACGTGATTGCGCTGGAAGTGTCGTCGAAAACGGTGGCGACCATGATGCGAGAGTGACACGCGGCGATGCGCTTCTGCAGTACTCGATTCTTCTGCTTCAGCGCCTCAATGTAAACACCACCATCACCGTCACCATCATCATCATCAGCAGCAGCAGCAGCTTCAAGACTCGTGTTTGTCGCCACATGCACTGACACATACAGACATCATAGTTCATAATAGGCGAACCGCGAATAACGCGATCGATCAAATAGCATAATAATTGCTTTAGTTTGTGCACGCCTTTTATTGTATAACTAGTATAGGCCTGTCAATATCAACTAACCTGAAACTGATTGATAACGTGAAGTAATGCAGAGATAGACAAAAGTTCTTCGTGACAATCACGGATTATGCCTAGAAACATAGTTCGGCGTGCGGTAGCGACATGAGGCATACTCCGCAGCTGTACCCCTAACCTTGTTTGGTCTCAGAAACATGCTGAAGGCAGATTCCAAATATCAGTAGCAGTGGCGGTTGCAGAGGAGGTTTCGACCCCCATTTTCGTGGGCGTAATTTTATTTTTGCTAGTATCAAATAACTTGAAATAAGTACAGTTACCGGTACTTAACTATCAGTTTACGTTAACGGCAGAATAACAAGAAGCTAATTACATGTAGCTAGCTACGGTGCTACCTCTTAAGAAACAGGGCGTCAGCTACATGCATAATATGCGTTACTGACATTAATGCAGTAAAATATGTCAATAGAATATGTATCGGTAGTTTTTCATTGGTTTGTAGGCCCCTACGGTTGCGTCTCTGTTGTGCATTTTGTTAAGTGTGTCGTAAAACTCACCAGTTAATTGTTTCTGTTAGCCTAAGTATTATAGTAAAACACACAATGCGTAGACGTACAGTCGAAGTTCCATAAGTATGGATGAACGAGAAGGGTGTTCTTGGCAGTTGTGAGATCGTGTTTCAGCTGTTCTTGCATGTCGAGCAGCTCTAGCACTCTCTGCTGACGTTTCAAAGGCGCCCGCAGCATCTGTTATCATTACGACACGAAGTGAAAGATTAAAACTGTAAATAGGCTCGTATACGAACAGCAAATCTCTGCATCTGCACTGAGCCGACATACTATGCGGCCGCCCCTAAACTCTGACCCTTTGAGCTAAAAAACTGGCACACCAGTTACTTTTGAACTTCACCGATTTTAGTCCTTTTATGCGCTTTTTTTACGCGCGACAGCAGCTACTGTCGTCGCAATTTTGTCTGTCCGTCCGTTTGTCTGTCTGTCACATGGGCAAATCAGTCAAAAACGGTGCCAGCTAGGATCACCAAATCTTCACGTCGGCTGCCTGGAAGACTCTAGTTTCAGGATCCGTAAAGCTTTTCCACAAATTTAAAAAGGGTTACCCCGAGCGGGGGCGCTAAATGACATGGGGTAGAGAAAATTTACGATTTTCAACCAATACGGTTGCGCGAGACCGAAGGCGCCCTCTGGCGAGTGTAAATAAAACTCTATATAGATACTAGCCTTGCTAATCATCGTGCTGGGATCGGTGAGCTTAGATTGTGTTCGCACCGAGCCTTCAAGCATGTACCGCTGTCTCGCGTTCCCCTTTGCGTTAACTGGACTTTTCTTGTTTGTTTTCGTGACCAGAAGAGCTTTGCAGTCTCGACTGGCAGCCGATTGGCATGAGCCAATGATACCGCAGCGGCCACCCATTGCTCGCGCCGGCGAACAACTGTACCCGCGATGCAACCAGCAGAAATACCACGTATACCACTAGGCTTTCACACCATGGTCTGTAAGCTACTACTCATTTCCCATTTTGATGAGGGTAGTAGGCTGAGTTGCCCCAAACACACAGCAGGTTAGCAACTTGCTCCACGTTGCTTGCAGAGCAGATGACCCGCAGCGAGATTTGAACCACAACCTGAAAGTTAGGAGTACAATGCAACGCATGCAATGAAATAATTTCCGAATCACCGTTTACGTCCAGCAGTGCTGACAAACAGTAGCATTAGTATGCTCAATACAAAAACAAACTGTGTGAACGTGTCGTGTCAGTTTTAGGAGAGAATGGATGACTTACCCACCATGGCGGAATCATCGATGTTCCTGCGCCATGTCAATAAACTGGAGTCTGCTGCCATCGTCGTCGCCGTCGCCTTGCTGCTCAAGCAGCCTCTGCTTCCCGCGCTCGTTGCACAGTTGTCTGCAGTTTGCGACCATCGATACACGTGGCAACGTATTAGCAAATTTATATCAGCAGAATTTTACAACTACGCTAATGTTTAGCGAATCTCAACATTCCGATGATTCCAGGTGTTATTTAAATAAGTTATGAATTTTTTCAATCACATTTCAAAATTCTTCTGCTTTATATGCATATGCCTTTAAGTTCTTTCGTGTCTTTTTCTTTTGCAGCGCAATAAAAGCTGTCTAGTAACTTTAGAAAATAAAATCTAGCAGAAAGCAGCAAGCAGTGGGTAAGAAGATAAAAGGAAAAAAACAAAATGATAAAATGGTAATCTGAAATGACCGTCAGCATGGTGTGTGCTGGTAATGGCGAGACGCGGAGTTGATGGAAGCTGATCCGCTGACGCCTTGCCACTCCAGTAGTCGCTACTAGCATTATCAGCATCATCATCATCATCATCATCACCGCTACACAGTCGTCTAGCCTGCTCAAGCGCCGTGGGAGGCGTACATTCGCTCAGCGAGCTGCCGCGATCACTGTCCGTACTTCTGTCAGCAACCAGGGCGCTCTCAGCCGCTAACCACTGTGTGTCCGTCGCTTGCCGCTCATGACCTATCCTATCGCCGTCCAGACACACAACTTCCGCCTGGCGATGGCCGGACTTTGACGACCGCGACTTACTGCTACCGCGCGGATGGATGCACCACAGCAGTGAAACACCAGACGACGATTTGTTGCGTTTAGGCGACGCCGTCTTGCTCGCAGTGGACGCCGGAGCCTTCAGACGTGTCGACGGAACCGCTTTCGTCGGGTTCGACGAAACCGGAGGTCTGACAGTGTCGGCGATGGGCCTCGTCGTAGTAGTCGACCGGTCTGAGTCGGACTGCTGCTGAGAAAAGTTCGACAAGCCGCGTATCGCATCTTCGTGGGCGGCCAGTCGCATGCAGGCGGGAGACAGTGCTAGCGCTGCGGGCGGCGCGTCGGAAGACTCTAGCAACGCGCTGCGGCACTTGAGTACATCGACTGCGTCAGCCTGACAGCTGCACTGACGACGTGTTGATGTCGACGTCGAGTCATTGTCAGCGTTCAGCAGCGTCAGCAGCTTGCAGCAGTCGACCGCATCAACGTCATCAGACCTCCTCGACACCTCCTCCGATAGTTGAGGGTTGGACGCGCCGTCAGGGTGATGCAGTCGCTTGCACGGCGTTGACGTCAGCTCCTCGCCGTCCATGTCCAGCGCCGGGAAACTCATCACACTTCCGCCCCCGCCATCTTGACGCCGCGGCCATGTCGACGAGTCGAATACTGCTTCCGGTTGCTCCTGATGACAGCCGGAAGTCGGTCTCCGAGCGTTGGCTGCGGGTTCCACCTGCACGCCGGCAAACGTCTGGGGTACCACGCCGTAAAGGTACGGTGCCGCAGCGACGTGGAGCGGTGTTAAAGACGATACTGGAAGCAGTTTCAGGTGCGGCGGCGGCGCACCGGAAGTTCCGGCGTTGGTAGCTTGGAGGTTTTCGTTGATGTCGAGGTGGTTGCTGGTGGGTGAGGTGAAGATGCGTCGGCAGCGACGTCGCTCGAGGTCGGCGGCTACGCACGTGGCGTAGTCGGGCGGCGGCGAGTTGTTGCTGACCGCAGTGATTGCATCGTCCGATGCACTATCACAGTCCTGCCACGGCCGCAGATCCACGCCGCAGCCTCGCAACACCCGGTCCACCGACTGAGACTTGAGAGGAGACATCGGCCGCTGACTGAACTGCGACGGAGCGACACCGGCGGCGGCGACCTGCACCGAGCGCACCCACTGAGCCGTGCGATCACCGCACTGCACACCGCGGCCCCCGGCTAGACGCAAACGGTGCGCGGGGCTGGACTGGGCACTGGCTGGACCACCCGGGGCACAATCTGGACCACCCTGATTACCATCTGGAGCAGCCCGGGCACTGGCTGGAGCACAGCGGTCCGGCGAGTAGAACGACGCCAGCGTGACGTGGTTTGTCGTTGTCGTCGTCGGCTTGCGGCCTGACGACCGGCGATGAGCACGCCATCTGCCGAGTTCTTCCGTCATGACAGCCTGATATGCGGCCACCGAGTCCATTGCGGTGTTTGTCAGCAGGCGAGTTTGGTCGCTACCTTTGAGACGAAGAGGATCGACAGCAAACTGTCGAATAGCGGATATGTCAACGTCTTTTCTAGTCGTTTCTACGTTGTCGGTTGCCGGTGCTCGCTTTGATGTGGTCGTGTCCACGTCCACGCTGTCAGCCGCTGCCGCTGCGACTGCCGCGGCTCGCGCTCGGTACAGTTTGGCGCACTTGGACTTTCGCAGTTTCATCGGCGACCGCGCGGACTCGACCAGTGAGGCGGGATCGCGCTGAAACTCTGCCGGTCCGTCCACCCACAACTCAGCGGCGCCGGCGCCGGCGTCGGAGTCGTCCGCCGTTCCACCGACCGTCGCCGCGACCGACACCGCCTCCACGTCGGCGGATCGCGGTCCGTCGATCCAGCATTCCACAACCCCGGCAGCGCATCCGTCAGCGCGTCGGCTGGCCGGCGTCTTGCGGAGCTTCTCCGCTGCTGCTGTTGATGTGTTAGAACAGTCCGCCGCCGACGACGATTTAACTGCACTCTCGCCTTTTATCGTCACGTCGCCGTGTCTCGAATCTGCCGCTGTACCACGAACGCGATGACACGAAGCTAGCAACTCTCTGCGGTGCTGAGACTGTCCAACACACCCGTGCGCCGAGCTGCTATCGACAACCACGTTGACCGCAGGTGGTGGGGACGCAATAATCATTCCACCGCTCGTACAACTGTCGCCGCAGATCTCCGACGAACATTTAGCGGGGGCTGGCCTGCTACTCTGCGTGCCAGGAGATGGCGTGGTGGCTGCGGCAGACACGGTGGGCTTAGAAGCCGCCGGAGGACCTTCATTGTCAGAGAGTTCGCGGTCGCTGAGCACTCGTCCGTTCTTGCCGACGTAGATGACGGTGTCGCACGACTGTTCACTGCTGGACGTGTAGTCGGCGTCAGAACTCAAGCACTGGACTCGCTGCTGCTGTATCCCTGCACGTCGCGGCGACATCTCACCAACCTCAAGGCCCAACTGCATCACATCAAATAACCACATTCTCAACAATCAGCGAGCGATAACGTTTTGTAAGCATTCTTACACCTACCTGCCGATAAAAACTACAACTTAAGGGACGGGTGACGCAGTGGACAGCCTCCGGACCGCATGCCCCATCTCAATGGCTGTAATTTTAGCAAACGCATGTTTTCGTCAAATTCATTGACTTTTTTCTGCCTTTTATATATCGCATTTTTTACGTTGTTGAATTGCGGTCTGTCAGTTGTTTTTACTAAAAAAAAGTATTTGATTTGACTCACGTCATGCCTTTTAGATCATGTCAATAAACGAGACACCGTCATTATTTTCTTGTTTATTGTTTAATATGTAGTCTATTAACGCTCTGATCTCCAGTTATTGCCATTTTTTATCTGCATTGCACTGCGATGACCTAAAAATGGCTGGCAGAGACCTTGTTTTTACGTCGGACGCGGAGTCTGAAGATCTTAGCGGCGAGCTGGACGACTTGCAGCGTTTCATTGTACGAGTGTTCGTACGAGCTAACGTGTACGATCATGCACGTACAACAGCCGCTGGCGCCACCACACAACGACTCTCGTACCAACTGCGTCAACCTGCTCTCTCTGCAGTACAATACAAAACAATGAAATTTAACGTGAGAAATACCTATGGCACCGCAGTCACTGTATAGTCAGCTATGGGAAACAGCGAAAAACAGATGAGTCTTGAGTTTAGTATTAAATGTTCTTAGACACTGTGCAGTGTCACACAGCGACAGCGACTGTAACAGGCTTTAAATTGTGGGAAAAAATAGCCGGGGTTGGATGGAGTTGAATGGAGTTGCTGGATTCTGGTTTGAATTGTAATGTAAATCGTAAGTGTGCTATACGTTAACCTCAAACACTGACGACATTGACCACCAGTAACAAACCGCAGCAATTCCCGTGTGTGCGTACCATTTCAATTCTCCCGTAAAACTTATCTCCGGGAGTCCGGGTCAAGTCCTCAAGAGTTTATTTCTGAGAAATGTTGGAGCAAGACTTTTTAAATCACATCGAACTCTGAAATCACATCTGAAATGCGGCAGGGCAAACTTTGAATTGAAGCAGGTTACAATAATCACACTTTACATATAATTGTCTGATTTTTGACGGTGTGACTAGTTAGCAACAAGAGTAGCTGGTCCGATGATGTGGAACTCAATGCTGAGACATAGACTTATGCATGATCCTGTTCACACTACTCCGTCTTTGGACGATTACTCGACACGTTTATCTTTTCACAGTAGTAACGTAAACAGCGCATTAGGAGCTGTTCCGGCGATGATGCACTATGTAAACTGACGTTTTACTTACTTACATATTTACTCAGGTAAAGAGCAGTGGAGAAAATAATGAGAGCAGTAAACCGACCGATGTGGCACGTGTCTCTGACCACTGAGCAGAGCAAGCAGCACGGCACCTAATGACATAAGGCTTAGTGCTGAGCCATCCTTTGCGCGACTACAGCTGCCCAGATCCAACAGATGCAGACGACTTCGACCGCCAATCACTGACATCACAACCACAGAAGACATTCTATATACAGAGATTGCAATCAGTATACAACACTGAATAAAACTAGAACGAAACTACAGCGTCTTAGGACTCGAACATTTAGCCATCCAACCGACTTCCGACTTGCTCTGTGACATTATTAGGTAGAATTGCGTCAATAGCGCAAATGGTTCCGCCTATATCTTCACGTTTCTTTGTGGGGTGGTCTGTCAGTCGTCTGTTTGTCTGACACATTTTGTGCCCGTGCTTAAAGCGTTCATCGTATTTAGACGTCATTTCGGAAGTAGGTGTACCCTTCTTTGGTCCAATGACATTGTGTTAGATGGGGTCCCTAACCCATAGAAGAGAAGAAGATTCATGAATCAAACCCCGGCTAAATTATGCAATTGAAAATCGCAGCCAAACTGCCAGTACTATGCTGATATAACTGCCCTGACAAATACAAACAAGGAGTTAAATAAACTTGCTACGTCGATTTCGCCTTTTGCCAAATCCTCGTTTTTCATGTGGATATCCGTTATCCGTAGAGTATTTCTTATCAATGCATAAGTGAAGTTAGGCTTATGCGAAGGGAGAACGAAAATATGCTTCTACCTTCTTCTTGTCCCGAGTTGTCGTGATCAACTTTGTACTGATAAACGTTCAAAGTAAACAGCAGATGAGAATTTCTTGCGTCATCTTCGGCTTCTGTAATAAAGAACAAACTATATTATCATGCATAATGTATATGTATATAGTCTAGGTGCAGCTTGTAGTTCTATAACTGTTTAGACTTCACAGCAGCTTTGAAATGCCAGTGCTATGCGGCCACTTTAATAAACCGCATTAAGGACCATGCTCGTCCATCCGTCCGTCCACTTCTCTGTCCGTCCGTTTGTTCAGATCTTACAAGTTTTTAACTCGAAAACAAAAAGAAACTTGGAAAAACCGAAAATGGTGCGGACGTTTTCCCGGTATGCGCAAATTCATTTTAGAGCCGACAAAGCGTCAATCATCAGGTTTATCGAGCGTCAAAAACTCCCAAAAAACGACGCGCGACGCATATCTCGCATAAACGCAGTTTGTGCGGTAACAACGTAAAAGTAAAATTTTAGTTGAAATTTAAAGTTTAAAATAATCATCATCAGGAGCGTACCGGGCACAGTTCTGGCGGCGATGGCAGCGTCGAGGTAGTATGCAGCATGGTGGGCAGAGGGCGCTCGGAGTTCATTCTGTTGTTCCAGCGGAGCTCCAAACACTGCACCGTCACGAGCGCTAAAAGACTCTGTATTGCTCGCCCCGCAACCTAAGAACATAAACTCAAATATATATTCCTCATTACTGACCGATTTAAATAACAACAATTTACAGGTAAACTGATTTATTTCACTTATAAAAATGCACGCCATGTCTTCTCGAATGTTAACGATATAAAATTCTATATGTAATTTAGTTAGTATTAACATGGCTTGTGCAGTTTTTGTCTGTGAACAATTTAGCGCATAAATGTAAATGATAAGGTCTATATTGATTGTTTCATGTGTGTTATTCTTATGAATTTTGCAGTATTTTTTTCACTGTGTTTTGTTCGCGTTGTTTTTATTTTAGGTACAGATGTAGGCCTAAGAGTACTCTGCATGTGTCTTTTCGTTCGGTTTTCTAATACACTAATTTCCCACGAAACAACACCATGATGCCGACGATTATCAATCGTTGACAACTTCGTATAATACGTATTTGTGTCTATACACTGCTGTTGTCTGCGTTCTGAGAAATAATGCACATGATGATGATAATAACGATGATGTCGAGATGATCAGCCAGCGAGGGGACGTAAATGTATACCTGGGTTGGTGAAGTTAGCTAGGAGGTCCTTGACAGTTTCGTGTCTACCGGTGACCTCTACCGCTGAGACGCGCACAGAAAAGCGCGCACCTGTTGTGCGACGCCGCTCGTCCACGAGCCGATACAACCAGGCAATGGCGTTCGGTATCACGCCTAGGTTCAGCGGCGAGTCATCCACGCCCAGCATCATGTATGTCTTACCTGCGACAGAACACAATGACACGCAAACGTTAGTGAAATGGAAACGTAAACAACCATTTAATAGCCAGCTGTGTAGGAAATATTTGTGCAAAAAATTATTGAAATCTGCTAATCCTTAATGTCGGGGATGTTTTTGTGACACAGTGTACACACGTCAGTAATTTGCTGACAAAACATACTCTAACAGCGAGATCAAGAAATCGTGCGATTTCGTGATGAACACACTGAGAAACCTCGACTGACAATAACTCATGTTTTCCGTAGCTGCTGCAGGAATCTGTATAATCTGCACTCTTCGTATCAATTAGCGTCACATTTATTCACGACGATACTGTTATTAGACAGTTTGATTGCGACGTTACTTTAGTGATTGGTAGAAACTTCGTGCAATTAGCTAGTGGACAATTACTGTAATGATGTGCGTACAGTTGTGTATTCGCAGTCTGCAAACACACGGCGTCGACCGACTGATCAGTGGCATATCGCTGGCGCTGCAATTAGTAAGCACTGCGCTGCTGCTGTTGCAAATTGGCGAAGCGTCTGCGAATAAATTAGATTTGATGCAGCCAGCAGTCGCTCATGATGACCAAAGACGTCGCTGACCCACCGGTGCTTCGTCTTTTGCACGGGACGTGTTGGATGGATGGCCGCAGAATGTCGTGAATACCTCGCGGGCGACAAGAGATTGGTTGCGCTGATTAAAGTCGCCACGGTGCAGGCGCCGGAGTCGACCAAGCAGAAGTGAGCGATAAAACCACCCAGCTGGCGGCGCGCGCGCGCGGTAAAGTGTCGTGCCGGGACGCCAAGGGGCGTCGCCGGGCGCCCGGTCGGTCGAGGACAAAGCTGATTTCATTAGTGCAGTACGCGGCATCGAACTGTTTGAGCAGCAAGTCGTCGTCATTCCTGCCACAGCTCTCAATCTGCGCCTGCTCGTGATGACCACCGCTCATCGATATGCATCATCCCCATGCACGCAATGGCGTAGCCAGAAAACGGGGGAGGGGGAGCGACCCCCCAATTTCGTTTAAGCTAATTTTTCATTTTTGGACTGCATTTATACAAAAGCAATCTTCAAAAATTCATTTAAAAAGTTAATGTCACTTAGAAAAATATTAGATCTTTGAGTTATCGAGCCATCTGAAATGACTAAATGACGCCACGCAGTAAGCATTTTCGTATATTTTCTCGTATATTTTAATCGTCTAGAGCGTAAAATTAAGCAACTCACATCAAGCGTCCCCGACTCCCAATTTCTAGCTACGCCTCTGACTCTACGACGTCATCAGGGGGTCTTGCTGCCTCCGCCCGCCCCCCTCTGTCGGTCCATCAGTCCCAATCCGTCTTGTGATGACAGCGACGTCAATTCCACCATTTGTAATCCGGACGCACGCCGCAATCCTTCAGTTCCGCGTATATCTCTCGGCTTCGATACGCCCACGAGTCACTCATCCACGCCACTATGATGTCGCTGTCAGTCTTACGGCTCAGAGTTACAGACCAGCAAACAGAGATGTAGTTTCATAGCAGCCACTGACATAAAGTCCTTTAAAACAATAAACTGTTGCAGGACATTGTCAAATAAAATAAGCCAAACACGCTGCATGATCGCGGTGTCGTTTGACAAAGTCACATAACGGTCAACACAATTTTAGCTTATGAACGAAAGACTGTTTTAGATTGACGCTTATGCTTTTTTCTGTACCGGCATACAAAAAACGTCCCGAGCATGCCAATATCGACAAACTGCATGTGAATAAATATTCCTCAAAAAAGTAAATAACTTTATAGTGTGCTAAACTGACACGTGATTTCGACAAATTGAACTTGATTGAAATGGTAAATGAATTTAAAACAACTTAATTTGGTAATGTTATGCTAAAATATTGTTATACGATCAAAAATCAGACGGCTGGCCGCATAATTTGCTGGTACTGGACCGACATAATTATGCTTCTAGTTAGATTTTTAAAAAACATTATACGGCAGCTACGACAGTTTCACATTAGTACTTCGCTCTGACAACAAGATGGACGTTGCGAGGCCGATAACGACTGTATGTTTACGGTAGTCCTAACGACCGCAAAACTAGAAACCCGGAAGCTAGAGAGGCTGTAATGGACAGAGCTGTAACTCAAGATGACTACTGCCTCAGCGTGAATAATGCATCGGCACGGCGTCAAGTCATTTCGGACTTGCACAACAAAGGTACAAAACTTATGATCACTCCCAGCTTAAAGTAGGGTTGTACCGGATTTTTCTTTTCTAAATCAGGTCAGATATAGTTTGCAGCCGTAGATTCGATTTGGTCTACCCATGCAATTCTAACATAACCACTCCTACAATTGCCAGTCATTCACCGACATTTGCAGACGATCGGATAAACACAGTCATGCACAAAGAGTTTTTGACTTCTTTCTACACATAGGCCCAGTAAGCTCATTATCTAATCCTTTTAATTAAAAGTTCGTGTAATTAACACTTAACAAATCAACGAATGATCAAATCAGTACAACAATATGTCACTCGTTAATTAATTAATTTTTTTTTGTAAATTTAGTGCAAATTGTAAAATTCAATCAAAATAATTATATCCGAAGCCGGATTTCCGCCGGATTTGTAAATTATGGCCGGATTTCTAGCGGAGCAGAATACCGTTCCGGTACAGGCCTATGATAGTTTAAAGAATATTGGGACTATCCGTGCACCTTCCTTGATGCTGGAGTAGAACGATTTGAGCACTGTTCCGGTCTAATGCCAGCCGTCTTGTGCGAAATAGGAACATGACGAAAATAATACTGTAGGCTTAAACTTAGTTCTCGCACATACGTCGCCAGTGAGTTCTGACGCTGTCTGCAGGCCTAGTTAGTATACTTTGCACTTCTAGTCATCTGTTGGCTGCAAGAATTAACCAGCAAAACAACATCCGTGGCATCACTCTTCTGTCCTCCCCGCGCCCAGTGCACGAATCGTCCCATAATCGTTAAAAGGCATGTCCGCGCGGACGTCTGCGGTGAGTGACTGCGGCCTGATAACGATGACAGTGGAGCAAGGTCATGGGGTCAGAGGTCAGCTGCTGCAGCCTCAAGACGACAATGATGAAAGGCGGTCAGTCCGTCCCGTGACGATGTGCGCTACTCCGGCGGGACATGAGACTGAGACCGAGACATGACTCTGTCATCTCCAACGATGAGCTTCGCACAGTCAGCCTTCGCCAGTCCTCCGTTAAAATTGACATCGTCGAATAGTTTTGTGTGATATTTCGATCGCAGAAACACTGAAATAATTCGTACGTAATTACTTGCGCTTTTAGACAAATCTTTCACCGAAATAGCAAATTAAAATAAAGTAAAATACAAAAAAAGAAGTATAATAATATAATATAACCGAAACTTAGATTTATTCCATGAGAAAGATTGGTCAAGATCACGCGAGGTTATAGCAAGCGAGTGGCTCTTCATCTTGAGTTTATAGAAAAAATGCAAACGTAGTACAGCAAATATTACTGCAGAAGTTAACAAATAGGCCTATGTAGCCGGAAATCAGTATGCATCTGAAACAAAAGAAACAACAAACGGGTTCGCAGTAAAAAGCTATCCGGGTTGCCAAGGAGCTGAGCCGACGGCGGCGTCAGCGACTGAAAACAGAGCAGACGACGTACCGCGCGTCTTTATAACTAACGACAAACTGATCAGACAGAAACCGACAGGAAGACGGACAGAGACAAAGACAGACAGCCGGAGGCACGGTAGGACAGATATGTGAGAAGAGAAAGAACGTGACAGTGGAAGAATGGAGGCGGATGATAAAGATGGCGAGGAGGTGAGGGGTAGAGAGTTGGTACGACGCCACGAAGTAAATTAGCGCTATATGAACGGACGTTGGAAGCACGCCGTCAGATACGCTACGCTAGAACAGTGCAGGGCTGCGATTGTATCGATGACGTCGCTATAGGCAGCGGATATATAGCTGCCACGGCTACAGACAGAACACACCTCCAGTATGACAAACCCTCCGCGTCAAAAAGCCCTGCAAAATCCTCCGCGACAACTGCTGATTACTGTTAACTCGACATGTAACTCTAACGTGATCTCGTAGTATTTCACTGCACGTCAGGTAAAGCAAAATTCTTTAACTATAATATTCATATTATCATCATTAACTGGTTTCCCTGCGGTTAACTCAACCGTAGCCTCATGATGCCGACAATTTTTTTTACCGCGGTGGCACACTTTGAAGTTGCAAACGAAAAAAATTAAACTGCCAATAGTGAAATACACTTCAAAGCATGTTGCCTCCATCACCCCGATTATGGCGCGCACAGATTTTAGAGTTTTCAACCCAACTTTGGACGGGTTAGCTAAAGTCTAATCCGTTTTCAAAAAACTTACTATCGCTACGGTTAAATTTTATTTCGAACGATCAAAGTTATTTTTTTAAAAAGCTGTCTATATTCAATAAATTTTAAACTCATAAAAGCACGTTTCGTCAGTAAAAGGGTTTCGTCGAACTTGAAGAGTTTTGTCCGGCATTCAGCCGGTCTGCCAGTATATGCAGTCTTCAGTACATCATAGTCGCCTTGAGGCTGTCAGTACCGGACTGTCTGCATGGTCGTTGCTTGCGTCATTTGCAATGCAAATTCGCCGACGCATGCGACCGACGACGCAATGACATTACAACTACACACAACTGCGACGGCGACGGCGACGACGACTGTGTCTTCGCAGACTGCCTGACATGTAGCTAACATCGCACCATCTGTCTGTTAGACCGTCTGCGGCCATCCGGATTCTGAACTAAAAAAGCTTGAAATTGTCACAAAATGACGCTAGTTTCCCAAGTCGTGTGCAACTGTCAAACCAGATCTCAGGTCAGCAAATCATAATCGTTATTGACAACAATTGCTGTTTCAAAAATGCTGAGCACCACTGTATACGTGTAGAACTGAAATCAGCGCCTCTGACACTAACCTAGTCGAGCGTGACCATAGGAGAAGACGCAACCGTCTTGTCCGGAAATAACAGCTTGTATCGTCTCCGCTAGTGACGTCGCACAGATCTCCGACTACAATGCCATGTTATATCAATCATCATTATATTAAATTAAATTAATTTTTAAACAGAGTGTTACGTAAAATATATAGACAGCATGCAATTTTTGACGTTTTGAAACACGTTCAAATTAACAAAAGCAATTTTCAGAAAAAAAAATTATGAAATACGTAGACAATGGATGCCCGGCTTGCCCATTTTTAATTTAGACACTGCTAAACTGTCATTTTTGCAGCAAAAAAATTCGTATAATAAAGCGATCGTCATTATTAGTGGTCATAAGCCTATATGCGGCCATCCATCCATGGACGTTTAGTCGCTAGCTTCGCGCGCTCGTGTTGTTGGCATTAATACAATTTCCCGGCTTGACGGTGACTCGCGTTGTCGTGTAGCTTCATCGACAACGCACGTACATATTGTAGCCTATATGTTATTTACGACCTGTGCGCAGGACGCAGATGAGCGATAATAGCGGTGTGGCAGCGGCGTGGATTATTACTGTTGCACGGATGCAGCAGCTGCTATAGATCAGCAGCGCTTCATAACGACGCGACGCCGACAAGTGTTGGTCGGTAGGACGCGCACCGTCACACATCGTAAATCGCATTGCTACATTACATCTCTGTTAATAGAGCAGATGTTGTCATCATGCCTCGTGATACAGATCCAGTCATATACACGACAATTCTTCATCATCATCATCAAAACGCCTAGTCATGCCTCGAAAGATCGTTGCGCTCAGCTGTTGCAAGAGATAATTGCCTTCTCTAATCGAGTACAAATTCTGTGCTTTAATAATTTTTTCTACGTTTTAAATTTACGCTATACGAAAAGCAGTATTGTGCCATATTCGTAATTTTTAGAAAATTGAGTCTCGCTTTAATGTCTGGAAAAATTTTTTCATTACATTAGTTAAACTATTTAATAATGGTGATAAATACCTTCGTTTGTGATCATAAATGCTAAAGAAAAAAGGAGTGTTAGAAATAAATATGCTGCTGCTGTTGTTCGTAACGAAGACAAACAGGGCCGAGTTTAATTAATCTGACATGACACGCAACTTCATTAACCGAAATCTGGTGGAACATAAACACGCTTAATTGCGGCCCACTACTATAAGCTACACGTTGTTGATAAGTAAGAAGTTATACTGACGAGAGACGTGTCCTGTGTAAAGACGGCGTCGAAGGCGAATGTCTTGGGCGGCGCTGTGGTGGGTCGCCGGCGAGGTGTGGCGGGTGACGTGTTGGCACCGGCTGCTGCTGGTGTAGCAGTGCATGCCGCGGCGGAGTGGTCGAGAAGCGTCACTTGGCGCAGGTGCTCGTTGCAGACGAGGAATGAACAGCGTCCCGCGTCCACTGGACACACGCGTAGCATCACCTTCACCTGCGCGACCACACGCAGAGTCACACACACTCAGTGAGTGAGTGACTGTGACTAGGGTTTAATATTGTAGGTCATCTCCGGGCAATCACTTGCAAGTCTTGGAGCAATGCTCCGTCATAAAAGTAGCGAAAAGGTTTTCAGCCATTCGGGAAAAGTTGGCACTATTTAGGACCTAACTAGCATACACCATATAACAGCAGTTGTTAAAACAACACACATTTTCATACATATATATACATCTTTATTCATCGAGGAAACGATAGATTAATACATACGCACATGCACGCAATTAACAACAGGAAAAGAAAAATAAATAAATATCTCGCTTCCAAATGCAGAAAATTTCAAATGTGTTCTCTGCAACCGAGAGCGTACAGCGCTCCCCAAACCAACTAATGGATCTAAGGAAAAGTCGCAAAAATAAGCAGAGAAAGGAAAAGAAAAAAGAAATTTAGGTGCGATGTGTATAACGGACGTCTCTGGACATCACTCAATGGCGACTCGAGGTGAGAACTGCACTCAGCGCGAAATTCATGATGAACTCGTTAACATTATCAGCCTGCGGTTCAGTGCTGAGCAAATTCATAAATCACGAAAGTTAGCAACGGCCAGACGACGTGTATAGCACCTCATCCACGGACATGACTTGAGCGTTTAACGCGTTATATTATCTATCGTAAATTGAAAGTACATGTATATGACTCGCATGATTCATAATCCAGTAGCCGATGACACGGTAAAATGACAATGGTATGTTCATTATATTACACAGCCTACAATATAATATATATCCACTGGTTCAAGTCTCGTGACATCAGTTTACTTTACCGGTAGAGAATTGCAGGACCGTAAATCAGGGACTGTCGTAATCATGAGATTCTAGTGTCATGAGTAACTGCGGTGCATCTTCGCCACTAGCTGCTATTAACGACCACGTAAAGACTTTAAGCGCTCGAGCCAACGTGCTGGTGCGTGTAAACCATATCGTTCGTCGTTAAGTTAACACTTTAGACGATAACTTCTGCCAACATTTCCACTGGAGTGGTGATCCGACAAACAGGAAAAAAATAACGAACTAAAAAAAACTCTGTCGGCCTAGTGTTCTCATATTATGCGGCCGTCCCCAAATGCAACCCCTTAAGCTGCAAATTGGCGTACCGGTTATACTCCTGTTTTGAGCAACGTTCACGCTAATTCTGTTCCTTTTCGTTTTCTAGTTAAAAACCCGTAAGAGACAGAGACAAACGGAGGAACAGATGGACGTCCATACGGACAGACCCGTAATGCGGCCCACCACACAAAACCATAGCAAGCAACTGACAAAAAAACCAAATGCTTACGACGAAAACGAACGTTCCAAATGCAATCAGTGAGAAAATCGATTGACTTTCTACAGTTGAAGAAATCCAAAGCACAATAGAAAAAGAAAGACAAGCGTATTGAAGGCAAGTTTGTAGAGAATCGGCTGCGGTGAAAACTGGACGAGAGGGAATAAAAAAACGTCGGACAAGAATCTGCAGGAGCGCCGGACAAACGACGAGCATCTATTCAGGACAGCGATCGACGGCGACGACAGGCGCGGGATGATGTATTGGAACGAGTATGTGGGGCAACGCGCCGATAGCCGCAACAATTTGATCACTGCCGCCGTAGCTGACTGACCGGAGCCCGTTGGACTCAATCTCCATTCGCTTCAATGTGTCTAGGATTTGTTGTACATCATGCCTTACAACAAGCTTTACAACAAATTCGTAACAAAAAGCCAAGGATAGCCGACCGTACTGGTTGTCAGTGACCTTTAAGGTCATCCAATGTCGATAATTTTTATTTCATCTGAAAAAGCACATACCACTTCCTATTAGTGAATAATAGTAACCTTGGACGAATCCGAGATATGGCCAATTTTCCGTTAAAAACGCACATTTTTTTCTACCCCTTCGTCCATTCAACCCCGAATTTGAAAATGTTTGCATTGCAGTAGACGTCTAAAATTTTGCACGCTCGAATTTCAAATACATGGCTAATTACTCGAGCAAAAAGTTTTCCTTTACGACATAAAGCTTAGCCACAATACCTCCGTTACAAACGGACAAACGGACAGACGACAACTCGTACCAATAGCTCGATCGTTACTAAAGTACGGTCGGCTAAAAATCGAAGGCCTACAACAAGCCCAGGGTTCAGCTCCTTGTACGACTTGTTGTCCAACGAATTCAAACAAATCGAAGCAGTGGAGTTTGTGCAGGCAACCGATCGCCCACGTAGTCTTCGGCCTGGTCGGCGGTCGATCGGACATACAGCACTGCGCAGTGCGTCGGACGAACATTTCATCAGCTGACGACAAACGAGCAATTTACCGACCGACCGACTTGGTGCCGCCGTCGCTAAAACGAAACGACTACAACGACGTCGCCGACGACGACTCGATATAACATCCATGTTTCTTATAGGCAATCACTATATAGTAGCGCCACGGTCTGCAGCGTACCACGCAGTTCATAATCTCACCTATCTCCACAGGCCTTGTGTCAAGCCAAGCTTACGCTACGCTTACTTACTTTGCAAGTGCTCGCTTACAAGAAATGGACACGACATTTGATGCTGTAGTGGGACATTTGGGTCGGCGTGGTTTCGCATAATGTGAATTACGTGTCACATTTATTGAAACTTTGTAGTATTTATTTTATTTTGTTCATGTCACGAAATTTCTCGACTTTTTATTTGCTCATTTTCCGGTGAGCATTACATCATGTCACTGCTTAATGGTATCTGTAGTTCATTTTGCTTTTCACTGGTAGAAAATTGGTGGACAAAAGCATCAAATCAACGGACAGCATTGTTGCAGCATCCAGACTCCTGACTTCTCACTCAGCACAACTGATCGTTGTATTACAGCCATCAAAGTTTGTGTACGGAACGCGACGATACGCAAGACGACGATTTAGCGTATATTGTGGGTCTGTGATCTGCACTGTGCTGCTGTCAATGCACAGAACGGTAAAATCAACGCCTCTACTCGCGAAGCATTAAATTCTGTGTCGACAAAGGTTCCCCGAAGACGGAGAGGCAGCAGTTCGAACTGAGCTACTGATACGACATCTCGCTGACTCGGAGACAGAAGAAACCGGCGAGTACTAGCGTACAGGAGTGCATCAGCGTTAACATCAGCAGTCCTTGCTGCCGGTCCGATTTCTTATCCTTTTACGCCAAATGACGTCAATTGTGGACTGCGTTGTAACTTATCACCTATTGATGCGCCGTCTTGTAAGAACTACGCTTGAGTGCTATTTTGGCCTTGCTGTCTTTTTAGCGCAACAATTTACGTATTCTATTTTATCGCTGTTATTTTTCATCACAGTAACCTTCTACTGTTGTGACGGCAAAAAAAAGTAAGACGACTGAATATGTACGTAATGTTTACAGACATTGTACTGACAATAAAATGTACATCAAATGATAGGCCTACAGAAGAGATTAGAAAATTAATACTAAAAGGAGTGCCAAACGAGTTATGTAGTCTACTTTGCAGTCTGTATTACGGTTCGATAGCAATTGGTGACTCCTGCAGTGTACTGTTATCTACCAGTGGTGGCTCTGTGACCTGGTAAGTAGGGTAAACTTCTGCTTAAAACACTATAAAATTGCACTATCCATTCAAAAAACATTTACGCGCAGCACGTCGGACGAAAATTTCATCAGCCGACGACAAACAAGCAATTTACCGACCGACCGACTTAATGCCGCCACCGCTAATTTTTACTGTACATTTTGCTGCACTGCCAATAGAGTCATTAAGTAATCAAATTTATTTGAAGAATAGGCTATTGATCATTACACGTGCGTGACAATTGATATATTTGTGAAAATATTTGAGAAAAAAACATTTAGATGTCCACAATCTAAAATTATCATTTAATAATTTTTCGTCCTTTAATGCAATGCACGTATAGCGCGAAATTAGCAGTGTCATTTCACAGCAATTGTTTAAAAACTTGGTATGCTGAAATTGACACAAATCTTTATAATCATGTTATGAAAACTGCTACGTTTCGTGACAAAAAGTCATATACAAACTCATGATAATCGCCAATAAACCGTTAAATAGTTCCGCAGATTAACGCATCGATCTCATTTATTGACAGTGCTTTATACCGCCAGACGACATAAAAGATCGATCAATATATCGATTTCGAACAGCTATAACGTAGCATCAATGCTGCTCGTTGCTGTTTTCTTTGATTCATTTATCGGCGAATCACTGTTGACATTCGCAGCACATTTAGGCGACACGCCGTAAGCACGTGCGACTGTAATTATTTGCCGCTATTCATCGCATGCCATTCGGAAAATACACACTAAGCCAAAAGCGCATGCCGTAAAACTTTGCTACGCACTAATCGACTTTCAAAATTTTTACTGACACATTCGTGACATTTTTCAAAAAGTTTGAGATAAATCAAACATTCTACCATACCCGGAATGTGTCGTTAATCGCTATACTGCTGTGTGAAATATAAATGTCAGAATATTTGCGTGCGCTGTATAATAAGTTTCGCTTATACGTGTGCTAGCAGAAAATTGAACACCAAGTTAATGTTAATGAATTCACGAACAATTCTGTCAATAGATGACAAAATACACAACTCACAGGGTGAGCGACTTGCAAACGTTCGTATCAATCTATCTATGAGCCGCAGTGCAAGCGACAGTAGATCACAGCGTTATATCATTGTGTTACCGACGCCGGATCATCTAAGAGTCTAAGAGAACGCGGACTCCGTAGCCAGTGCTGGATTAAGCACTAAGCTAACGATGTTGTCCAGCCTCCACTGGGAGGAAAAGTAGCCGTGATAACTGTATCCAGCCCAGAGACTCAGAAAAACCTTTAAGCTCTGCTCTACGGCGATAAAGCTGGGACATCAAACGGCGATCGCTGCAGAAGACGCACGGCATGGAGCTGCGTGCTTGCAGTCGGGTCAGGCTAGTCGTGGGGGAAAGATGACGTCAAAGATGCAAAGGAGCGTCTCTACAACGAGCGATGACTTCGTCTTATCACCACTGACTGCACCACATCATCACGATGTCGACAACGCTGCTTAGCTGTTATCTAGGCGCAGACTTCTAAACACCAATGTGGGGGGTGACTTCGCATTCCCTTTCCTTGCTTTCCCTTTCTTTTTCTACTTCTCTGACAGCTCTACCCTTCTTACACTCCTTTCATTTCTCTCTCATTACGCGCGAAAGCAGCTACTGCTTTCATCGCGTCTTAGCCATCGCAATTTTGTCTGTCCGTCTGTCCATCACACGAATGGGTCAGTCAAAAACGGCGCAAGCTACGATCACCAAATCTTCACCATCGGCTGGCTGCTGGAAGATTCTAGTTTCAGGAACCGTAAAGCTTTTCCATAAATTCGAAGGAGGTCACCCAGAACTAAAACGCTAAATGAGAGGGGGGTGGGCAAAATTGGCGATTTTTGGCCAATAAGTCGCTGTATCTCAGTAACGGTGCGAGATAGGACCTAGGTTACTGTTAATCACTAATAGGAATTCGTACACTGGCTCTCGATTGGCGCCGAATTCAATGACCTTGGATGACCTTAAACGCCAAAATAGGGGGTTTATGGAGTTTTTTGGCGATTTCCGGCTGCGACACAAGTCTATATCATTCACAAGGTAGCGCCACGGAACTATCGTTATGCGATCGGGATAAAGAAATTTGGTGTTTGTATATTAACTTAACGTGAACACCCCAATTTTCAGCTAAACTACTGAACCGAAACTGCTATAGGCTTTCGCGCGTCTCGTGACCATTAGCTCCAATTTTTTGTTTTCATCTAATTATACAGAGTTTAGCTAAAAAGTTTGGCGGATCGTTGTAAGCTACGCGAACCCAGTAAAGATGCAGATGAGTCTTCGTGCAAATGACAAGTACACATATGTACTTAAATAATTATTTTCTGCTTTAAAATGTGCCAACATTGCGAGATGGTCGGACTAACAGTTACCGAACGATTTTTGATGTACATTTTAAGAAAGAAACTGCGCATTTTTAATGACTTGCGGCATAATTGCAATTTTACTGTTTACTTTGGCGACTTGCATTGAGGTTGAACAAGACGCCGAGTTGCACAAACAAATCTGGCACATTCCGCGATTGCAAAACATATTCAGAAATCGCCGTCCCACAAGTTTTTGGCGTTGACGACGCTCGCTCCCCATCGGTCCCGCATGGATAACGCCTTGGACGCTGCATGCTGCTGCGGCTGCTGAGAACCGTCAACATCGTGAGTAAAATCTCGCCTGCAGTATGACTCACGGCTGCGACTAGTCCACCACGAACTGTCCACCGTCCACCAGTCACTGACCAGTGGCGCCGCAGTGCGACCGACCGTCGGCCTCGGTGGAATTCCGTCTTCGTACGAGCATCGTGAAGTCTCCCGGCCACCATGCCGCTAGTGACTACTTCCCGGCAGGCCGGCCTGCCTCTGCACCGTACAGTACTAACACCTTCCGCGTCACTAGCACGCCTTCCATCATTGCAGCGTGCGACCTCGAGGTTCCGAACGAGCGCAGATAAGAGTAATGACATTCGCCAGAGGGCCGGGCGAGTGTGCGCGCTCATCTAAATGTCGTTGGCGATCGCCGATAGCGTACACTCACGAGCGACGTGCGCGGTCATTGGCGTCATAGTGACGTCACTTCCTGCGACATAATGCCGATCGCCTGACCGTCATGCCACTGTCTGTCTGTCTGCCTGTGTCTGTCTGAAGCAAAACGAAGCAAAACTGCTCTTTCGTGGCCACTGTTTCCTCCACGCACGCCAGCGCTTCATCGGGGCTTTGGTGCCATAGGCACCTTTAAACCATTGCGGTCTGGGCCTGACCAAGCCCGCCACCTTCTTGTCGAGGATTCGGTCCCCCGGCCACGAAAGAGCGTGCAGTCGCATACGAGGCCTCCCTCGTGCTGCTAGCCACTATTAGAATAGCGCCATATGTACACTAGAGATCAGTCTACGAAATAACAATGTCGCATTATTTTATCTGCTTAACCCATTTATGCCTAGCGTCCCCAAAAATGGGACACCTACTTTGACGGCAAACTATAAAATAATTCAGACACTATAATAGGTTAAGTGGCGTTAAGTCGTCTACAAACAATGTCGTTACTGGACCGGCGACCAATCGCATTTGTCTAGTTGATGCCATCAGACAGAGGACGGACGGTCGGACGGATGGACAAAAATGGTGACCGATGGACAGACGTCATTACGCGCATTTTCTGATCGGTACGCGCTGATAGCGAGCTAGTGCCTGGTTGGCTGAGTGGCCGGGTGTGTTGGTGGTCGGTCCGTCCAGTAGGCGGAGGTCAATGCATTCAGTCGCTGGTCACGCAGGTCCACTACTCGATTTCCCATCCACCGACGTCCCGTGAACCCCCATCATGAGCAAACCTCCACGACGTAACCCCCACTATAACAATAAGACACAAAATGCGCGTAGAGAAAGTCGCTTGAGTGTTGTTGTCGGGGTTTTTAGTGGGGGTTCTATCCGTACCAACAAACACGTTTAAAGGTCTACGTTTTGAACCGCAAACCCTTCTGTGACAAAAACTCCATTACGACAATCAGATACAAAAATATGGCGTAAAGAAAGGGTTTTGTCACATGGGGTTTTGTCGCAGGGATGTTCTGTTGTAGCGAGTGTTTTAACGTGGGGGGATTTTGTACCTATCTCCAAACCCCATCCACGTCTCGTATCGTCCTCAGCGAGCGTTGCTCTAATGAACTCATTATTATGCGATGTGCGACTCACGGCGGCGGCATGTGGCGGAGTCGTGTCGAGGTGACATGATCGTAATGTCTGTCTGTCTGTCGCAGCAGCTTCCGTCTGTCAACATCGCACGATGATGCAGCGTTTGATACAGAGACTAGTGCGACAGTACAACTGACGCTCCGACCAACCACAGCGCATGTTCGACCACTACACGGCAACTAATTGCACTGTCCCTGATTATGCGTTATGCGGCCGTCCTAATAGACCGCCGTATTACCGGTTGTCAACTAGTTGGTTTATGACATTATAGGAAATTGCTCAAAATGGTTTATTTGCTGAACAACCTAACTAAAGTGAACTGAACTGAGATGAGTTAGTTCTAACAAACTAACTTACGTTACTGATTGGTTATTTTTCCTTTTTAAATCATTTTATCTCTCAAAGAACAAAGCCAAACACTTGGAATAGAATTTAGACAGTTTTTAACTAATCACAGTTTTATACTTTTATCTAGATGTTTACTGCCCGAAAGTTCGCACAAGACTGACTGCTGGTCTACTGTAACTTTTTGACCGCACGCTCTCAGCGCACACAGCGCTGGCCAATAGCCCGTGGGCCGAGCTATTTTTGCCAGACTGAGTACGCTAAGACACGGTCTTGCTTGTCCGTTAATTGTTCAGTTATAATAATGGCGAAGGATGCCAGTAACATTGCTGCTGTACAATTTAAAATTAAACATTCTGATTTTTTTCTAACAGTCTAAACAGCTCACTGGTTATATTTATAGGGACATATACTGTAAACTATCGAAATACATTGGACAGACTCCGTGTTCGTATGAACATTATCTTGTATGTATACCTACAGTTGTCGTACAATAATTACCACACGAAATTAGCTGCGTCACTTAATCGCTATTATTCAGGCATGTGAATTACACGGTTTCAGATGCAAATCTGTTGTTCCAAGTGTTCTGCAATAGTTTTAGTCGCAATAGCTCGGCCCGGCGGTGTAACGATTGAGCAATACCATTAGATGTAAAAGTAAGGCCGGCTGAATGGCAGTCGTGCATATCAGGTGAACGACCGTGATACAAATTATCCTCTCGTGGGAAAAAAGCTGGACAGTCGGGATACAGCGTGGGTGGGCAGCGGAGAAAACGGACGGAATCCCCTTTAGACAAAATCAACTTCTAGAACAAGATCCCCCCGCTACGAAAGATCATTTTTTTCTAGTAACGACAGTTTATATTCCCGTGTGTAAAAAATCAAAAACGACTCCAGCATGACAAACTTTTATGCGTTGTCTTTACAATATCTGTCTCAAACAGTTACACATTGCAGCAATATTTTTGTATAAAATTAATTTGTGTTCGCACGTAAAAATAGAGATATTTCACACATCTGGCAAAAAATGTTCAGCATATTCTTACATCGTAGGCCCATATGTTACAAACAGACAGCGTGTGTAACAATTACCGCAAAATATTGTGCACAAGAGTGTTTTACACGTAAGCTAAACACGGCGTCGTAATCACTTTGCTGAAAAACACTGACTGACTGACTGACGTTGTCGTTTGCACATTATAGCGTTTTCTAGTATTCGTCCGTATTACGAAGATTTCTTCCGGGGGAGGGTTTTTTTGAGAGAAATTACGTCCGTATCCGGGGGCATAATGTCCGAAATACTGTTTCCGGTACGGGACAGGCCGGGGCGGGAGCTGTTGGCGCGGCGACGCCGTAGCGCTCACGAGGGCGCGGACGGACAGAGGAGGTCGGTCAGTCCCGGAGCTGTCAAAACAAGGTGGCCGGCAACTCAATCAGGATTGGCGGCGCGTGTTTACCGGAGCGTGATGAGACGAACAGGACGCACCCTGCTGCTGCTGCTGCTGCGCGTGGCGGCCATTTGACGACGGAACCGACTGAGTGAGAGCATTCATCGACGTCATCCTGAAGCCTATCACTACATCCTCCTCACCAGCGCCGTCCGCGGAAGAATATCCGACACTGAGAGACGAACAGAGGCGACCGGCGTAGGATCTGCGAGGGGACATGGCGACCCGATGGTTTGGGCCCCTTTTGGGGAAGCTTCATCGGGAGCGGAGCCCCAACAGCAAACGATTTCAGTGCATTCTTGGCCTTAAAACGACTTGTCTTTTTGTTTACATCAGCGACTGTTGAAATGTGGCAGCTGTCAGTAATTACAAATCGTCATTCATCCACTTGGGGACGGGAGGCTGAGGGAGCACTGGTGTCACCCAAAATTTTGAGGGGACATGCCTCTTCTGACTTATATGGACTGACGTCTTTCCCGACTGTGCTGTCAGCAGCAGTAGCAGTAATGACTGCAGAGATGTGAATAACGCATACAGTACGTTGGTGCCACGCTGGTCGCACGTACGACCGGACCAGACTCACTGACGCAGTCGGTGCACGCCATGAATCTAATCTGCCGACAATTCGCCGCGTCGACTGACCACTCACCCACTGACCACTAACAGTCACCACTGCCCAGTACCCCGACGGCTGGACAACGGCCGTTTGTCGTGGCGCCAGCGCAGTGGCCGATCTAGCCATCTGCCGCCCGTAGACAGAGTGTAAAAAACTCTTTCACACACTCGGAGCGTCTCTACATCCTGAAGTACAAACAAGTAAACTATTTCATGTAGAATACAATAAAAGCAAAGCACAGCATAACAGCCCACAGTTCACACTGCCACATCACTGGCTCAGTTGAATAAAACAGACTCAGCATTTTATATAGCAAAACTATGTTTACTCTAATGCATAGACTAGCAGTTTGACAGAAAATTCCGAAAAAAATAGTAACCCTAGCTGTATTTCACAAATTTGTCCGCCCCTGTCTGTATAAATGTTGCTGCTCTAGGCAGCTGACTATGTACAAATCCTGCAGTGTGTCGGCGTCACGGCCGAGTGCGGTGGTCTTATTGCATCAGCTGACCACACACCATGGCGTGCAGACCACACAGCGTGCAATGCTGATGGCGTGCACCGGCTTTCACGTACGTACGTGACATGTTTGAACGAACCGTAGATGGGCGATCGCTCTAGTCCGCGGTGGATACACTGTAGAAACCTTGGAGCAAATACTCTGTTGCAACAAAAAAGGTTTGCTAATGAATAAATAAATAAATGAAACATCCTTATTTTGTGTTGCAGCCAATAGCGAGTCCCGAACGTAAAATATTACGATAAAAGCAACAAAATGTACGTTTTTCTACCATTAATGATAGAATTCGGTATACAATAAAAGTATCAACATACGAACATAAGAGATACATCTTGCTTGCGCCCGTCGTATCACTGACTTGACTTAGTTATGCCAACTTTCTCTTTCTTCGTAGCTTGCTGGCAAATGCGTTTTAGACCCATAATGTCCCAAAATAGGCGGCAAACACCACAGAAAGAGCTTACGGCAATTCCCAGACCCTCTACAGCCAAATTTAGAAAAAATGCTCCACGAAAAGAAACGGGAAAGAGAAAAATAGAAAAAGAAAAATAGACGGAGAAAAAGAAAAAAGAGGAAAGAACAGGAAAAATTTGTTTTAACTGCTGAAGGGAAATAGAGCCCCTTGCACCAGTGACTACGGTGCCGCTAGGCCAAACATGTATGCAACGCGCCGTGAGCTGCTGATCGAGTTTTGTGTCCAGCAACGCTCCTCACGCAGACGTTCTTTCGCTCGTCTTAATTCAATATCCAACGGCAACTATTATTCCACTACCACCGAATACCGCCGAGAATAAACGCGTTTCGTTTGGCTGTTTCCAGCGGCCGCGCACAGCAGCACGAACGGAACAACACGAAACCGAAGAAATCGCAAGAAATTTGAAGATAACGAAGACACGAACAGTTTTGTTTGCATCTCGAAACAAGGGTTCTTTTTGCTGCAAGGCATTTTCCAATGTTTTCCCAATGCTATCAGTCGACCAATCAAAGTGTCTACTTCAAAAAGCGCCTACTACTACAAAGCGTACAGCGCATGAGCAATATAACACAGTTACACTGTGTTTCAACTAGTGGCAGCATTACATAACTTTCTGTATTTCCTTCACGTCCTCCGCATGTAAAATACAGGTACTCGATTACCACCAATACCGTTTTAACCTCAACTGCGTACTGCATCCTGCTGTACATTGGCCATTATTACATAAGCAACATCTAGCTAAATACGAAAAAAGCAGTGATGGTAATCTAACGTCTTCGGTTTTTACTGCATATTTCACAACGACTGGTCTCATGTGAGTGTGTGTCGATATGAAATTGTTTTACGCAGCGCACGTGAGCCGATATGTAACCAGCCATCCAAGCAAATTCAGCCTGGCCATCCTTCCGTGGGTAGACGCAATGAGTACTGGCAAAAGCTGGGACGTAAACAAGCACAACGTGTGATGCACTAGTCTCGTATCCGTGGAAATCCCGCGTCTGGCTGACGGCTAAGAAAACGGAGATCAGCGCCGCGCGGTGGGCCGTAACCGCCGTATATACATGTAGCTTGGGAATGACTTGACGTTTTAAGCCTGTGTACGTGAGCCGGATCGCATAATAAACTATAAGTACATTGGGTTTAATTTTGATATACGCTAACTAACTTTACACTAATAACTGGCAAACAAATAAAAGACTGAAGAGTTTTCTAGCAGAAGTGAGAAGAACGAAAACGAACCTTGGCAGGGGCAGCGCCCGGTCTGTGAGCGGGCGGCTGCACGGTGACACCAGCGACAGGTCGTGTAAGAAGACTCGGCGGTGGTAGCGGCGGGTTGTCGGCGACGACTGCACTGAAGTTGGTCGGGAACTGGTCGGCGTTTGACCACCAGGCGCGTTCATCGTCTAGCAGCTGAGCGGCACGCCGCCGACGAGTAGACCCAGCCGTCGACGACGACTTATGATGCAGCATCATCATCAGCGGCGGCGCTGCCGCCGCTGCACCAGAAACTTGCACGCGGCAGCTGTTTATCACAACAGCGATGACAGCATGCAACACAGACCTCACGATTACACGTCGCCGCAACACGCTCCATCCATACCTACCGCATGCTTACTGGCAGTGATTCAAATTACATCTGTATAGTTCGAACGATCGCTCTATGTACTACAGGGTACCCCATCATCATCATCATCATCGACAACCGTGGGCTCAATGCCCGTTGGTGTCTGACGCCATTCTTACTATCGCTGCCCACCGCTGCCTATCTAGGGCAGCGTGGCTTAACTCCTGCAGGGTTGTCCCACACCACTGCTCAATGTCATCTGAGGTACAGGGTACCCCGCATAAACAATAAAACATATTACGTTCTCTTCACAGATATTTGCTCTTAATCGTGGTTTCGGAAACGATTCCTCTATCGTTGCAGCGAAGAGTGGTCACGTTGAACATTAGGCTATCATGCTCAAAAGTTGAACATGACCACCCTCACTGCAGTATTTTTGCAATGCTACCAGATACACTGCGATACACTGCACGAAGTGAACAAACATTGTTCACAGTGGGGCACGAAATCTGTTATAATCTCACGTGACTCTGAAAAGTGATAAGTAAGTAAGTAAGTGAAAGTAAAAAAAATATACATCGTGTTAACTGCAAATAACCTCAAGCGTGTTTGGCACGTTTGTAAAAAAACAAAATGCTCGAGACAGCGTCTAAAAGTAGGCTAGACAAAAAGTGTGCGCTGCTTCTAAGGTAGTTCGGAAAAGTGTTCCAAGTAGATGGACTGACATGTCCAAACGCACGTCTTGTGTGTATATTCTGATCCTCAGAACCTGCAGCTGACCAGGGTCTGCAGATCGCAGATGACTGTGGCTCTCGAAGAGCAGCAGATCGGCAAAGATCGATTAGACATTTATACAACTGGACGCACAGCCTGAACCTAATCCGGTCAGTGACGTCATAGAACATGGCACCGGAAATGGGTCACTCTTCAATCGTATTGTGCTGCGTTGAGAACACGTTGCAGCTTAGATATTGTTTCCTTTGGCGAGCTGGCCAGTAGACCGACAGTAGTCGTCGATGCGGTTGGCGACAAACGCGTGAACCAGTGTGGTGACGGACTCGTCATCAAAATAAAGACGATGACAAATAGAAAGCTGACAAAGAAGGACGATAATAAAAATATAAATATAAATATAAATAGACAATTTTAATGGCGTCAACAATGATACAGTTTAGTTTTACAAAAAAAAACAAATATATCTAAAAATATTTCGACTTTGATTTGTCCAGAAAGCAAAAAGACATTTCTGGCCAGCGTTAGTAAGTCGCTAAGTTCTTAAAATCGTTTTGGTTAAGTTATTCGCTTTCAACTGTGTTATTTTTCCTACCGTACTATCGTGGCGAATGAATGGGCCAACTTGAAACAGCAAAGAAATTAATATATACAAAAAGTAGATAGCGTGTGTTCATACGTACCGTCCGGAGGTTTAACAAGTGTTACGACGCACAACGTTGCTGCCGAATGCCGACTATTATCCATGCATGCAGAGCGAATACGGCGGACAATCGATGAAAATAGATTTCAACGTTTCAGCTCAGGTGTCCGTGACGTCATCGCTACGTCAAATCCGCCGAGCGCAGCAGCAGCAGCAGCAGTTGTGGTCTAATATAGCGACAGACGCAGCGCGGGTACACACTCAGTCACGAAATCGCCTGCGCGCGGCGGCATTATAGCGCTACTGCTGCTGTTGCTGCTGCAACAATTGCGTGGCCTGATCACTGCTGCGACGACCGACCGACCACCGTGCCAGTCCCTGCCAGATGCGCCGCAACCACGCAAACGTCGCGCTTACGCTTAGAGCTGCGCTACCCGGAAATCGCGTAATTAATCCGCCCGAAAACGATAGTTTTCGGAAGGACTTATGTTTTAGCCCAGATGTTTTTTTTGTCAACCGCGAGATCTCCGAGATGCGTGGGCCGACCGGCGTGAAATTTTGCACGATGGTCAGTAATAGGCCCTATTTTATAATGCCGGTCCAAAATTTTGGGGGGGCACACCCCAAAAAAATTTCAGGGGCCAAAAACATGCAAAATTTAGCCCGATTTCGGACGACTTCGAAGTTCGGCGGCGAATATCTCCGAAACGGATGAAGGTATTCAAAATCGGATTTTTATTCCGTCTACCGCGATTCCTCCTGCGTTAGGCGAAATAAGTCCGGTGAAGTTTGGTCTAGTAACCTTGGAGATCTCGATGTTGAATCGTACCCACCGAAAACGCATTTTTCGGAAGACCATATTTCGGCCCCTAGGGGGTGCTGCGCCCCCAAATTTTTACACGCGCTACAGAATGACCAAGTCTTACTAGCGCACCCCCCATTGGGGACGGCGGCCCCCCCTTACAACTTTTTTCAAAGGGGGGGGTCAAAAATTGGTTTAAAATGTAATAAATTAGCGCTTATAACTTCGGAGTTAGGGGGTGTAGCCCGACGAAACTTTGGCACTTGAC
>Ga0209367_1000784_pt1 | contig 35330 bp, 11 predicted proteins | sample WorMetLIZISLAND2_FD_187412 | JGI IMG/M metagenome (GOLD analysis project Ga0209367, IMG submission 187412) | Marine gutless worms symbiont microbial communities from Max Planck institute for Marine Microbiology, Germany - Olavius geniculatus... ... | reverse complement strand
ATAGTGTAGAGTGCAGACACCTGTTCCATGTTCGCACTACCGCACATGCCCCGTCGTAAGGTGTAGGCACAGCGAGTGCTCTCTCTGCCCACCCTCGCCCGGAAACAGTGAGATTTGATGAAAACATTTAATTGGTAATCTTTAATTAACCGATTGCAGTGGACAATAAACAAAACAGAGATAAAAAACACAACAGCAACACAAAAGGCGAAGAAAACATGTACATAGTTCCTGGTCCATAAACGTGACAAGACATACAAGAAAGCCTAGCTAACGCTAAGGGAACGCGCGACAGCATTGGATGTATGAAGACTCATTGACCACTGGGGTGTTTACACTAAGTTAATATACAAATACTAAAATCTCCATCTGTATTGCATAACGAGTTAGTTGCGTGGCGACACCTTGCGAACGCTATAGAGTTGTGTCGTAGCCCGAAATCGCCAAAAAATCCATTAAAAACCCTATTTTGGCGTTCAAGGTCATCCAAGGTCATTGCTCTGGGTGGCAATCGAAAGCCCGTGTACGACTTCCTATTTGTGATTAATAGTAACCTAGGCCCTATCTTGCACCGGTTATGAGATACAACGATTTATTGGCTCAAAATCATAAAATTTTCCTACTCCCTCTCATTTAGGGGTGACCGCTTTCGAATTTATGGAAAAGCTTTACGGTTCCTGAAACTAGAGTCTTCCCGGCAGCCGACGGTGAAAATTTGGTAATCCTATCTTGCACCGTTTTTGACTGATTCACTCGTGTGACGGACGGACTGACAGACGGACAGACAGAATTGCGATGGCTAAGACGCGCTATAGCAGTACCTGCTTCGCGCGTAAAAACTTAACTAAACGGTTTCAAAGTAGAACTATGCACAATTTAGGCCTATATAAAGCGTTATCACACTCCTTATACTTAACTGAAAAAAAATTATTCTGTTCGCTTCGACGAGCTAGGATGACGATAATGATATAGTTATGCCTATTTCGTATCGCGTTCTATGGCAATTAAATAAAATTGTCGCGAACTGATCGGAACGCGAAATAAGTACACGTAGCACTCAATAATGTCAAAAATATAGGCCTATCTGTATCTATTAACGTAAAATAAAAAGGAATTTATGTTTTATTTTCTGTACTGAAATTAATAAAACATCGCCGAAGCTGATCTGTGTTTGTGTTAATGCAACCAGCTAACTTGTTTAAAAAGCATCATTTTTTTAATTTTATATAACAAAAGATTTTTCGTCATAAAATAACAGAAATAACTAGAAAGCAGTCGTAGCCCGCAGGTACCTTCGCCAAGGCAAAGCTATTCGCCAGAATGACGGCGTCACCATATTCACTTTGCCAGCGGTTCCCTTATGCCCCCTTTAACGCAATGATAACAAAAATTTCAAAGTGATCCATAATCCAGGATTCCTGCCGGATCACCCCAAAATTGAATCACTGGTAGTTTGTGTCATATGCCCGTCATTCCCTCAAAATTTCACAAAGATTAGTCCATAACTTTTTGAGTTATATTGCTAACAGACAAACAGACAAACAAACAAAAACCGGGAAAAACATAACCTGCTTAGCGGAGGTAATTACAGAAAAAATATAAACTAACAAAACCTTAGCTAATACACATCCACGTACATGTATCAGCAGTGAGCATTACATGCTATAGCATATATACCACAAGGTTTTCACAAGTCGAAAGCAACAGTACTGGTTTTTTTGCTCGCAACAAAGGACCACTCTAGGCCAGAGCTGAGGGCGTGATGGAAAATGCAGATCAGCGTCCCACAATAATGACAGCTACGGACGGCGGCGATTTTTTTACATAATTCCTGGCATGTCCGGTGGCAGAGCCACTGTCAATGCGGGCGTCACAATAAGCGGTCAGGCCACCAGGGCGAAGCGACACGACATTGCCTGTCAAAAAGTCTTTAATTATCGACGGAATAATTGAACGTGACACGTCTCTGCCATGCAGCGGTTCAGGTCGGTTCCCTGCGTGTGCCTAGAGAGAGAAAAAGAGAGAGAGCGAACTGTCATTATCACAGAACAATATTCACCGATTTAAACGGCAGCACAATAAAAATACTAAGTACAAAGAAACTTAACTATACAAACAGAGAAAAAGTTGTCTTCCAGTTCGAGTAGTGACGCAGCAGTGCAGTTCTTTCAATTCAGTGTCAGCCACTGACTAAACAGACTGTACACAAACTATTACACGATTTCATGTAGTCGACCAAAAATTTCGCCTTGCGCTTCAGTGATCACGGACGAACATCCGAACAGTAACACACACTTATCAACCACGTCTTTTGACTTAGTACGAAATGTTTTATTTTTGACGACCAGTACAGTCTGAATGAACGTTTTAACTGGAAACTGAAAAGCTTTATCACCAAAACTTTTTGGATTATAAGTTGTTTTTACGCTCTGTACGAGGCCTGTATACGCGTGTTGTTTTGTTTCTATGATTGTGTAGGGCCCACTTTGAAGGCCCGTTTATTATGGACATAATTATGTATTTGACACTTGCAAATACAGGCAACTTATATAAATACTTACTTGGAAAGTCGAACCTAGAAGCTTAAAAACCGGATATTATCATTTTAGCGAAAAAGCAAGATTTGCAAAAATCGCAATAAAGTTAGTGTTACGACAAACTGTCGTATATATAAGTTGTTCACTAAGGAAAACTTAGGAGGAGGAATTTCTTACAAACATTTCTATATAGGAAGTTTTGCATATTACGACCACAATGTTAAACACCTAATCCCTGCCGACCGCCAGTGGCTTTTACTGGCATTTTGTAATGAATTGACGAAATGATAAATGACATGTATGTAGAGCTAACAAAAAGCAGAATCTCCGAGAGTGACGCTGAAGTGGTTGACAGACGGACGGACAGACAGACAACAGTCCACTAGCAGTACCCGTCCAGTAGTGATGGAGTCACGGACAATGTAGTTGACAATGGACTTCGTCACGGAAAAATCGCCTCACCGCATATCCCCTCTCAACAAAATCTCCGCTAGGTCACAAAATCAGATTTCGTGTGCAACGATGTGTGGAAAAACGGTTTAGCTGAAACTACATTTACTGATCTGTAAACTAGAGCTTGAAATAAATTGCAATACAGCTGATTATTAGAGCTGTTGATCAACTGACTGAAGAATTCACTGAATGACAAAAAAACTGAAAAAGCAAAAACTATTTGAACGAAACTAAAATAAGAAAAGTAGAACAAGTAAAAAATCAGAAAAAGATCAAGTAATAAGAAACAACCGTGATCGCAGAAAAAAACGATTGAAGTCCAAAAATTCGTTGTCAGTGCAATTAGAATATCTGGTCCGCTGGTCCGCTTTCGAAATCACACGTTTCACCGACAGAGGTAGTTGTTTTGCTGTAAGCCGTAAAAAGGGTTTTAAACAACTTTCGATTTCAAGGGTACCCTTGGGTTAAGCAAAAACAACATTTTAGCAACGTCTAACCCTGGTTTAAACCAGAAGTAACTCGCCAAAAGTTAACAAGTTAAACATTTCTCAACACAACGTTGCTGCAACACATTGTCACCGGGGGGGGGAGGTAGGCTGCTCTGCTTAGAGGAGGGTGTTGTCCGCCCCTCCCCACAGCGTGACAATCAGAACGCTCCGACACCCACGTCACATGATCCAGAGTCAAGCTTGTCCTCGAGTGTCAACGCCATCTAGTCACTCCAGCCCTCCTCTTCTCTTCACGCCCTGAACACGCCCGGTGGCCATTATAGGATCGCCCCCCCCCAGAAAAGTCTCCGCCGGCCGACAATTTACAGGCAAAAATTGCCCCAGGGGCGATCTTATAATGGGAAGACTTTTATGGGGCCGGCGATATTTTAGTAAAGGGGAGACCTATCATTTCCGTGATTATCTTTCCCGGGCGGATTTTTCACAGGGAGACATTTTAATGTGATACTTTTCGGTGTCCGGCCGGATCCATGTCAGAGGTCTGTGGCTCTGCGCCTCAGGCCGCTGCACAGAGGTGTGCGGCAGAACTCGAAATATCGGTCCGCTGCAGCAGTCGACAGTCCGCGATTCCTGCTCGCTAAAGCTCGCAGATCTGCAACACCCGTCAGTCAATAAAATTGAACTAAATTTACTTAATTAAATTTAATTTTAGATTTATTCTTTCAAACACATTGTGGCAAAGTAATCACGCCAACGGTAAACCTTCGGTTGACGTAATATGATAATACATGAACAGTTCAGTTTTTCAATATTTTTTTATAAATCAGTGCCTCGGAATGATTCTTGCCAAAAAGCAATAAAAAATTAATTAATTTGCAAGGAAATCACAGCCTTTTTTCAAACACAACGTGTAATTATTACTGCTGCCCACTAAGGCATTAGACATACACTTTTAGCCAATCAAACACAGAGATGAAAAAAAACTAAATTTTAAAAAATGTGAAGCACGGCGCTGCAAAAAACGTGAGTCCGGCGGATCGCCAATCCTCCGTTCGCCGCACACCTCTCTACTCCACCTGTTCTCGGACATCCCCCGCCCGGAGTGTCCGAGAAGGCGGATTGGGGAGCAATGAGGGGAGAAAGGGGCGTGGATGGCATGCAAACAGGTGCCCGGGTATTGTGACTGAACGGGTGGTCCGTCTCTGGCGACAAGTGACATCTCTGCACTGACACGCTATAGCAACCACCCTCTTCACGCACACTGGGCAGGACAATATCCGTGCCCTAAGGACAATAATCTGCCCAGTCCAGCACGACACTGGCGATATGCAGCGTCAGTACTCAGGATGTTGAGCAAAAATTGTTAATACCTTAAAAACGCGTGCTTAATTGACGAATTGTTAAAAAAATACGTTTTTAAAATACGTTTGTGGACGAGGAATAAAAACGTGACTAGTGACTCAGTTTTGCTTAATACATTTTTTACCAAATAAGTTTACATTGTTTTAGGATACACATTGACCAAATTTCGCTATAACGCAAAAATCAGTAAATTTAAATGCACACTTTGTCATCATGTTATCAGTAACGTACAGTATAATTTCTGTACCTAATAAAAAGCAAACTTATCCGAATATATTTTAATCACCTTTATTTTTAGACTGGCATTTCAACGTTTACTAAAAACAAAAAGTCGTTGCGAAAATAAACGGATTACGTTTTTAATTCAACGCTTACAAACGCTTTTTGTTAGAAAAAAACGCTTCTTTACTTTTTTAAACATTATTTTCCTCTTTTTTGTCATTTACATTTTTTGTTGTTGCAAGCTGGCTATGGTGGGGGTTGTCGGGCAAATATCCGTACGGGCGAATGTCCCTCCCCGGGTTGTCTAAGCTGTGTGTGACCAGTTAAACCGGTAGTCTGCAGGGCGTAAGTAATTTGGCGACACTGATAATGATCGGGTGAATTAATTGTGCGTCACAAAGTGTCGCCAAATTATCCTTCAAGTGTCGTGTAATCCTTCATATCACCTCGAGCAGCTGCAGCAGATGCTAATTCTCTAGGCTACCTGTGTGTGGGGGGAATAAAACCGACGACCACCTCGCCTTAAATATGCTGCTGGCCTACCTTGTACAAATTTTTCGTTGTCTGCCTGTGGTTGTGTGAGGGAAAGTGTCGCACAAACTTTGCACAAATGCTTTGGTGTTCTATTTTGCATATGGCGTCTAAAAAGAACAAACATATACAAAATGTTTAGCTACTAAAATTTAGCAAATTTGTGATAAAGATACGACAAACGCGCGTATTTTCAAAATAGACCGTTATCAGGCCGTTCAACACCTAGGACTACAGAACATGAATAATGCTGCAAAAATATCGCATTCTAGTAAAAATCATATGGGCTAACATATAAACGCAGTTACGTTTGGCGTAAAATAATTGTGCAACATTGACAATAAAAATGCAACACGTGATTTTTGGTGATTATAATAAATAAACCGCAGTTGACTCGTGCCTGCGATGTATTTATTTAACGTCGTCTCTTTAAACGAAAACCGGCACTTTACGAGTAACGACTTGGCTATAGCTCTTCAAGTCTTCATAGGAAACCCATCTCAAAGCTACGGAGCGTCACCTGCCGTATGGGATCACAGTGTTATCTGCCATCCGACACAGGTGCATGAACACATCCCGCCTTAAAGCCGGTACTCGATTTACCTACCCCGGAGGGATGGAAGGCTGAGTTGACCTAGGCGGCTGGTTACATACCGAGATGGTTTAGGCCTATCTGCCCGCAGACAGTCACCCATCCAAGTACTGACCCGGCCCTGTGTAGAGCAACCTCGTTGATCGAATGATCCGCCAACCCTGATCTGCAAATTATACTCATGCACCCGCCAGCTTGGCGGTTTATCGAAGAAATGCTGATGTCAATTTCTGCCAGAGTCGGCTAGTTTTTGAACTGTTAATCTGCCGGTGGTGTTTGGATAAGCCGCGTATTTCACGCTTGACCGTGTATACCGTGATTGAATGCTGGACTTTAGACGAGCCGAAATTAATTAAGCTATACGTCAAAGCTAACACCGCGCGATGTGTTTATATGTTTAAAGACGTGTTTACAAAGCGACGGAACTGAACTGAACTGCGATCTTAGTTTAATTCAGTTGTGTTTTTCAAAGTGAACGAACTGGCGGTTCGGCTCATTTTATTTCGTCGTCTTCTTACATTATGTGAAGCCACGTGTTTAACGTAGCTGGTCATAAACAAGTAACTTCAAAAAACCCAGCTGTCGCTAAAATAACCGACCGTGCTGATTTTCAATGACCTTCAAGGTCATCTAAGGTCGATAATTTTCATCTAATCCAAAATGGCGTATGCCACTTCCTGTTAGTGATTAATAATAACCTTTGTCCTATCTTTCACTGTATCCGAGATACGGCCACTTATAGCTTGAAACATTTCATTGAAATTTGCGGCTAAACCGCTGCAGATAGGCATGGTTACTATTGACAGCCTATGAAGTTGCCAGTATACTCTGTCCGATTGTACCATCGCCGACCCCTTAGTGCTACTACGACTTGCCTTTTAGCCACAACACATCTGTGACAGACGGCGACGAAGACGACGACAACAGACGGACAGACGACAACCGTAACCAGGCTACCATAAGTTCGATACGTATAACACTGTTGGCTAAAAAGTAAAAGTATATGCCGCTCGAAATGCGTTTCACCAAAATTCGCGACTGTTTAACTAAGACTGGGATGCCGATGCTGATATCGAGAAAATTAGCGTCATTGTTTTTTTCTACTTTTTTTCCGACAGACGGATCACGGACAAATGGACGGACAAATTAATTGGTGACAGTAGCCTACCGCATTTTGCACTACAAGCATGTCGCAGTTAAATCGTAACATTGAAATACTTTTATTTTTTTCGTTCTTAAATCACGCAGGTATTCCCATTTCCACCTTTCATTCCTTTTCTCCTACCTGTATCTTTACCTTCTTACTTTTTGTTTTTTCCTCGTATTTCTCTGAGTAAGTTTACATATATGATCTAGACCTAGGCCTATAACAGAAAAGGAAAAAACTCAGAGAGATTGCTAATGTAGTAAGCAGAGTGCAAATTTTCATAGCGCATACTCATCAATATTTCGCAAAAAGTCAGTCTTCAGCTGACGTTTGAAAGTGTCGAGACTCAGTTCTGAATCACGAAGACTGTCAGGCAGCGAATTCCAAGTCGACGGGACTTCAACAGCAAAGCGCAGACGACCAAAACTATTCAGTCGAGATCTTCTCTTTCGAATGGCTAGAATTATCCCCATCGATGTTCCCCTACGTGGGCTACTTTTCCAACGGAACATTTTGCTCCAGACTTGTACTTATGGTACAGAGTGTACTACAGACGCGAAAGCGGAAGACAATTTTTCAGAAAAAAAACCTTGACGTCGGGAATATGAAATCACGAATTGAATTCGTGATATGTACATATCATGAATTCTGGATTAAATAGTAAAACGGCGTTCCATACGGGAACGGGGAAGAGGCCGATAGACCACAGCGTACGTGACTTGAAAATCTTAGCAGACTAATAGCAAGGTTAATGGCAAGATCAGCCAGTAACTGTCACAGACTCTCTCTCCGCAGATTTTTGGTCAGTATGCAGCTAGCCAATTAAGTCGGTTCCATTCGCCAGGGAGCAGCACATGTTTATTTATAAAATGCGCACGCTACGTGCTCCACTCTGACGAACGCAATATGCGATAGCCTACACTCTGAGTCAGAAAAAAACTGTGACACTTTTTATTGTCCATATCTTCGCCAAATGCTAACGGATTTTCAAAATTCTTTTACTGATGCATTCTGTAGACAACTGGCAATAGTGTTTATTGAATATCCCACCACATCTGAACTGTGTCGCTACACTACCTTGTGAAATATAAATGTAAGAAAAACTTACAATGCAGCAAGCGTGTTGGTAAACGAAAGATAGGCCTACTTCAGACAAAAACGCAGTGAATGATCTGTACGATGCTGCGCTGTGTTAGATCCGTTTTTTGGATATCAGGCATGTTGAACAAAATGTGTTTGTTTTTGCCATTTATGGCTTAGTTGGGCTACCAGTTCATTTTTGGTGGCCACGTTCTCTTCAGTAGGTGCATGTTTCAGTGTGCCGCTCTCTTAATTGCCTTTGGTCGATGATTCCTGTTTTCTAAATCTTTGTTAGTAAAATGCCCAGTTTTTTCTTTTTTTAAGTTCATCTTCAGAAAATTCTACGATTAATTTGGGAAAGCTGTATTTTTTTAACTGGTACACGTTTTTAATCTAAGTCTTGTTTCCCCAGGTAAATGGCATGTTAGTGTTAGGCCCTACAATATACTAGTAGGCCTATATTGTCACTGCATTAAAATTATTATTTACAGCAATGTCGTCGGTTTTTTACAAACATCATAAGCGTATCTGAATCTAAAAATAGTTAAACTTTCATGCGAATATTAGTAAAAATTGTTTTAAAAATATTTTCGCATCGAAGTTGAATTTTCCGACAGACAGCAGATAACTTCCGATATAAATATTAGAGGTGCTCAAATGTTCAATTTTGCTTCTAAATTGCCCCAAAATGGGTAATTTTTGTACTTTTGGAACAGAATTTTCCGACAGGCTAAATGCTTTCTTTTTCCTGTTGCGTACTAAAATGCGTAGGCCTATAACACCATCACTGATTACGTCACTGTTTGACTGACAGCCACTCGGTCATACGGATGCACAGACAGTCAAACCAGCGACACACAAGCCGCTTTGAGCGGGCCCGCACATCCGGCTCGTGTGTCGCTGGCTTTAGTTGCTACTGCTATAGCGAATACAATCGCTCACGGCTGAACACTATACTGACGTCTATAACCCTTGTTTCTGCCTTCTACATCTCAAGGTACGATGTTCTAGTTTTCCTAACACAATTCATTAATTTGCACTTGTTTTTAAACGATGTCGCCCAATTCGCTATGGTGCAAGCGATTTCACTTTAGTTGCCCATTTCTTGATAGCGCAGTCTGTCGTTTGTCGTTCATCTCATTTCGTGCAGTCTGCTTAAACCGTTTGAAAGATTTACATGCCGATTGGCAGATACGCTAGCGGCGTCCAATAGCACATTGCGTTAGATGGGCGTCTCTGGCTTCTTACAGGAAGGAAAGATTTCGGGGTTGAATCCCTTCGCCAAAACTTGCACTCGCACACATAGGCTTACGCTTCAGCAGGGGCAGTAACGACCTGCGATTTCTCGTTATACTCCGGTTACTTGTTCAACGTTAAAATGTTATAAATAATAGAGTATTGTTTTTCAAGCTTATTGTCGCTTCTGCCCTTTTGGCATGCTTGGCTGGCCTTAAGTATATCTGGCACTTTAGTCCATTGTACGTTTTTCTAGCTATTTTAGGAGCGGAGAGCAAATGACAACATAGATATTTTTCCGTGTAAACAAATTATAGCCAATTTTGTTGGGTTATTTAGTGACAATATTTTGGGTTGCATTTATAGTTTTTGCTAAAAGGGAATCATAAACTAAGGGAGACGGGGGTTGGTTGAGACACTTTCAGTCCAAAGATTAGCCTATCTGAAAATTTATTGTGTTAAGTATCACTTAGGTCTATTAAGTTTCTGTTATTACTGTATTCATGTAGCAACAAAAGTAATAAGTCTGAATAACAAAATTGTGTTTTTTTATGAACAAAGTACGAAGAATAACAAGTACCCCAATGTCTCCACCAACCCTGGGTCTGTACTAGTTGAGACAACGGCTGCCGTGGTTGAGACATCCAAAATATGTTGAAATTGAAGCTTCATAAGTCGAGTATTCATATGAGGACTTACGACAATCAGTGTGAAAATTAGTTCAAATAAATTCGAAGAGTCAGGTGCCAAAGTGTTCGGTGAAATAAGCTAATTAGTGCTGCCGTGGCATGCTCTTTGGACTGAAAGTGTCTCAACCAGCCCCGACAAGAGTGATCCAACTTCGCGACCCGTACAGCACTTGTAAACTGTCGCTCATAAATTGATCGCGCTTACGCTTTTGAATGCCGTGTATATCGATCTCTCAAAATATAACTCGTTGTTAAAGGTGACAGCGACTATTATTTTAGAAGACAGAGTTAAACGGTTATCTAAAATTAAATTTTGAGCCTCCAAAACAAACATTTGTAAAAAAACTAAAACATCTCCACTGATATAGACCTATTGCGATTATTATCTTGATTATTCATTATATTTTGTAGACAGAAACTCATAAACTATAGACAGAACACAAAAATATTTTTGACGGCGGCGGTGTCTTATTCTATCCGTGTCTCAACTAACCCCGTTCTCTGCTGAGTCATGTTTTAACAAATTCCAAACTTTGGCTTTCATTTAATTTTATTTCTGTTGCTCTCTACGCACCTTAACTCATGTCGAATGTTGTACTTCTACAGCGCAGAAACTACGTACGTTGAGGTTGAGTTTACGTTCATGGTCAAGGTCAAGGCCAAGGTCATTTGGAACAATGTTAAGGTCGTTAATCGTCAGCGCATTGCCTCTGATTGTCACACTGATCGCTCATATTCTACACTGTTCATCAGCCTATGACGTCTACGGCAGAGTCAACGAACCGCTTCACATTGAAGACAGCCAGGTAACTATAATAGATTAAAGGTCAAAGGTCACGTATTATGGGAAACTCAGCGCAGAGCTGCGGATCGTCAGCTGCCATATGGGATCACACAGTGCTACTTGCCACCCGACAGCCATTTTGCTAGGGTAAAATGTTTTAGGCCACCGTATTTAAGTAACGGTCCAGTTGTTGGCATGGTTGTCGTCGTCTCTTTGTCCGTCTGTCCGTCTGTCACGGATGTATTGTGGCCGAGCTTTAGGTCGTATAGGGGAAAACTTTTACAAAAATATTATTTTAGCCATGCGTGTAAAAGCTGAGCGTGCAAAATTTTAGCCAACTGGTGCAAGAGGAACATGTTTAAATTGGGGTTGAATGGAAATGGTAGGAATAATGTGCGTTTTTCAACGGAAAACTAGCTATACCTCGGAAACGGTGCGAAATAGAGCCTAGACTGCTATTGATCACTAATAGGAAGTGGCATCACAGTACATGTACGCCCTTTCAAATGACATAAAAATCATCGACTTTGGATGACCCTGAAAACCACTGACAACCAGTACGATCGGCTATCTTAGCGACAGCTGGGTTTCTTGTTTAAGATGGCGCGTTCCGGTGTAATTTATATTTTTGAGCGGTGTCGAGGCCCCCAAACGTGGCGAGGCCCGGGGAAACTTTCGCTTCCCCCCCCTTCGACGGGCCCGGTGTGCAGCATGGGAGAAAGCCATTTCCCGGGTTAGAGTGTTTTCTGATGCGACGGTACTGATCAAATTATTGCGGATTCGCTGTGCGTCCAAGTTACGTTGGTACAAGTTCAATTAGCGACGACGTCCCCCAGAGTAAAAGGTCTACACTGCAGAGCACATTGATCCGTTGGTGAAGAGCCACTTTTAATGTAACTGCAATTAACCAATAAATTCCGCTAGTGTATCGGAAGAGTTGCCAGCTGCAGTTTTCAAAATTGCAAATAAGTCAAATTTGCCATTTTATAGAAGAAAACTGGCTGTAAAATTTCTAGTTCGTCAGTTTTGAAGTCCAGTTTTGGGCTCGATATTGGACTTAGAGATTTTTTTCCAGTGGTTAAAATTTACCTCGAAAGCTCAAACACCGAACGGTTTGACCCCTGCGTGAGGCCGCGTCGTTTGAGCAATCGCGCGTGAAAATCCGCTGACCGGTCTGACCAGTAGGCCTGTCATCAAAAAAGTTAACCGTAAACGAGAAATATTTTCGTTATATTTTACCCGTTTGCCCACTAGCCCCCAATGGACGGATTCGCATGAAATTTGGCACTGGAGTAGTCTCGCGGACATAATCACCTGCTTCAATTTTTTTTGTGGATCGGTGAAGGAGTCATATTTTGCCATTCTCCATTGACGTGGCTTTTCGGCAGTTAATATAGTGCTGCGCTATAGCGCGCTGTGATTGCAGCATTTGTCGAAAAATTGTAATTTCGTGCCTGACCCGCTCTCGTTTTCACGCGCGAAAGCAACTACTGCTTTTGCGCGTCTTAGTCATCGCAATTCTGTCTGTCTGTCCGTCTGTCTGTCTGTCACACGGGTGGACCAGTAAAAACGGTGCAAGCTAGGATCACCAAATTTTCACCGTCGTCTGCCGGGAAGACTCTAGTTTCAGGAACAGTAAAGCTTTTCCACAAATTCGAAAAGGGTCACCCCGAACGAGGGCGCTAAATGAGAGGAGGTATTTCCAATAAGTCGCTGTATCTGAATAACAGTGCGAGATAGGGCCTAGGTTACTGTTAATAACTAATAGAAAATCGTACACTGGCTTTCGATTTCGAATTCAATGACCTTGGATGACCTAAAACTCTAAAATAGAGGTTTTATGGATTTTTTGGCGATTTCCGGCTGAAAGACACATTTCAAGAGCGAATAGCGCCGAAATCAATTAAGATAGACATGGAAAAGCTGCCCATGCATGTTTTATCATTAAACGTAGATTTCGATGATCTAAGCCTTGATTTTCTAGGTTCAAGGAAACCTCCGCACAAGGGCATCAAAAAGCGGTAACCCTGTAAAAGTCGTTATTTTACCATTGTTGGCCAGTCTTTCGTGAAAACGGTTGCAGATAGGCATGGGCGTGCTGCCTATCACAACACACACTAGTGACGAGGTTCTTGGTCGTATCAACAATCATCGACGACTTTGAAAAACCCTGAACTTCCAAAATAAGGGTTTTTTATTTTTGCGATCATTGGCTGCAGCGCACACTCCAAGAATGAACTGCGACGAAATGTTTGGAGATAGACTGACAGTTTGCGAATAGGAACTGCTATAGACTTTCGCGCGTCTCGTGAGCGTTAGTTTAATTTTTTTTATTTTATCCCGCGACACAGCTGATGTTTCATTTATAGCTTTCATATTATTGTACATTTTTTCATTTTTATTTCCACTAACTGTCGATTTACCGTTGACGATGAACGAAAGATTCGGTTTAAAAGTTTAGCAAATTGCGCGGTTCGTGCAAAAACGTTGAGTCTGCAATATGCCATCTGTCCTGCCACCCACTGTCTGTGTGTCCATATGTCTTTCTATGTGTCTGTCTCTGTGTCTGTGCGGCCAAGTCATGAATATTTGAGCACTGACGGCCGCTCGGCCCGGATGTCCGTTTGTCCGTCTGTCTGTGGTCGGTCGTGCATAGGCCTACTGGGACGCTCGGCTTCAGCGGCTGGACGTTCCACTGATGAAGATGCTAAAGCGCCAGGTGCGGCGTTTCACAGGCACGCCAGCAACAGCAGCAGCCGCATTGAGTACAATACCACTGCAACACCACTAGTAGCAATGTGTGATATGTCTGCTGGCTGCACCGCGGCCGCATTGAGCATCACCGTAGTGTTCCAGGCTTCACAGCCAGTCAACGTGCGATGGATGAGGGTCGACTCGACCAATGATGATGCTAGACTACAACTACAACAACAACAACAACTACTACTACTACTACTTATCGTCGACTCGACCAGTGAGAATGCGAGAGAAATGATTTCCGTCGCAGGTGCAGTCGTCATACAGATGCCTATCGGAAACTGGCAAAAATACGTTGTTTCATTGCTGACATATTGCGCGGCCATCCGCTCAAAGCTGTTTTCATATCGTGCCCAAGAAAATAAAACAAGAAAGCCTAGCTGTCGGTGGGGAAGACGTGCTACAGCTTATACTGTTCCTGTTGCAGTACTGACCTTTATGTTTATCCAAGGTTGATGATTTTTATTTAAAAAAGCGTATGCCCATATTTATTAATGATTAATAGTAACCCTGGCCATATCTATCACCGTTTTCGAAACGTGACCAGTTTTTTTTATTGAAAATGGCAAGTGTTTCTAAATCCTAACCTCCCCACATTTCACTTCAAATATTAAAATGTTTCCCTTGCGTTAGATCGCTGAAATTTTGCATGCCTAGGTTTAGTACACAGCGCTAATTACGCGTATATTTTTCCCCTACGACTTACCGTTTAACCACAATACATTTGTTACTGGCGGACAGACAGACGACAGACAACAAATTGTGTTGTAGACGCCTACAGGCTACGGCATAGCTGTAGCCCGTCATAAATTAGAAAGATGGGTCAGAGCCCAACGTGAGGCCGCCCGGCGCCGTAAATCCGATTAGGGGAACATTTAAATGGTTAACATTTTTTTCGTAGCAACGTCACGTGGCGCGAGCGCAATAATTCTATTAGTTTTCACAGCACTTTTAGTATTGATATTGGGTGGGTCAACGTGCGCGCCTATAATTTTTTGTTAGTGGACAAAAGTTTACCAACTTTTTGACAACGCGTGATTTCCGATTTTCGATATTGTCGATCCATATAATAAAAATTATAGTCTTTCCGTGTGAACGGTTTGTTGTGTACGACGTGAAGTCTTTCTGTCTATTTGTTTCTTAGTTTGCCTTTATATTTTTTATTTGTCTTGATCCTGTCAGCTCTGGCAGTCGTGTTTGTCGCTATTCATTTGCATGTGCGAGCGAGTCTGAGTGCATTGATGTAAACGGCCAAAATGCGACTTCTGAATTTCACAAGGTAGTGTAGCAACAGTATTAATATGACCGATCTGATGTGTGTAGGTGACGTAGGTTACGAGGTGTCTCAGTTGTCATCGGGCAGCGTCACAGCAAACACACTCACTGTTCTACATTGATCGATCAACTGTTTAAGTAATTGATTAACTGATTAATTAATTAATTAATTAATTTATTTATTTATTGGCTGACTAATTGACAGCCAACGCACTCACTGTTCTACGTCGCCGTCATCAGACCGATAGGCCGACCTCTCTCCACGTATTTACTATTACTAGGTCCATACAACAACAACAACAACTACTACTACTACTACTACTACTACTACTACTATCCGATAAGATAGGCCGACCTCCTCGATGCTGATGTTTAAGACAATCTTGACTACAGTAGACGGCACCGTACAATACCAGCTACGAACAAACGTTAGTAATAGAAGGTCTAATAGGCCTAGTAGTCCGTAGCGTCGTGGCAAAATGTGCGCAATTGCCGTGCCCCGTACTTTTTGGGCTGTCGGAAAGGTTTCGGAAATAATGTTTTTACTGTGGGATAAAGTTGTTTTAAAATGCCGAATTTGGTGCTAAAGTTCTGAAAACCTTCATTTTCAAAGTTTTCATCTTCAAATTCGGTATTGTTTCGCGTATTTGTTCCGTAACCTATATTTCTTCATCCTATCTTTCATCGGCGTGTCTACATTGTTGTAACTGCCCGTGATCTTACGGGAAACAAATTTGTTTGGAAAATTTAAGGGCAAAGCAAGAATTTTGTGCACGTGCGATGTTTTCTGTCGGAAATTAATTTGCGGCTGTCGTGTGTCGGAGAATTGCGATTTCATATCTCGCCTATTTTTCAACCCGGACGCCACTGATAATAGTTGTTGTCGCTGTGAAAATGCAATTAATCTTATTGCAGGTGCATCCTCAGCAGCGCGGTGTCCACCTTGATGACATTGACAGTGCCGTCTGGTTGCGTGTGCCGCCTCCTAATATCAGGTATAGTCCAGATGGAAGTCCCGCGGATACTACTACTATCGCATTGTACAAATACTACGACAACTGTTACTATTACAGCAGTATAACATAAACTCTTATTTACTAGTAGTAACACGTGTAGTCCAGGTGGAGGTAGGTTGACGATCGAATGTGCTGCGATGATGAAGCCAGAACAGACTGCATTTAGCAATAGTGTAGTAGTATTTGTAGTAGCCTAGTTGTTGCTGTAGTTGTCGTTGTTGTAGTAATTAACAGACTGGATTCAGCAACGAGCTGATACTGTCTCGAGCGACGCCGCCGATTGATGCACCCACCAGCATGGACTTTTGTAGTTACACTATGTGAAAGCATGAAACGATTGGTACGTAAAACCATTGGTACCCTACATCTAATGGCTGTTTGACCTAATGAATTTCTGTTGGACCTAAAGCCTACTACCAGCATGGACTTCAGTAAGATCGTTAACATCCACCGCGACACGCAGGTCGTTTAATATCTATCATAATTCTTCGTTATACAGGGTGGCCCAAAAATAACTCCATCAGACATTAATGCAATTTTTCCGCAAGCAGTTGGCCGATTTAATAAAAAAATTAATGATATGATTGCGAATTAAACAGTATACAGCATACCCACCGCAACTTAATTATGCAACCACACTACCTGGGCCACACTGTATACTGTTTATCATCAAGTTTTTAACAGGTCGACTCAGTCTCCTACCGTCAGCGAAATGAAAAATGTGTAGTAGCTTACGGACTACGAGCCTAGTGTGGCTGAATGCTGCACCGCAGGACTTATAAGCTATCGTGGACAACGGATGGCCGCATAGTGCGCTGCGGTATCATTAGTTCATGCTAATTAGCTGCCACTTCCGAGATTGTCAAAGCGCTTCTGGCCACGAGTCCTTCTCATGTAAGAAATGCTATGGCAAGTACTGGACCTTCTTTACCTTTTGACGTTTATTAGTGGTGATAAGTATCTATATACTAATAAGTAAGCAAGCAAGTAAGTGAGTAAATAAGATGGCTTAGCAGGCGCAGTTCAGCAGTTAGCCACAATGCGCCGCGATTTAGTAAAAATAGTTGCGTAAAAAATAAATAAGTAACTAAAAACTGGGTTGATTTTAAGTAAACTAGACACAATTAATTACTTTTAATTAGGAGTACATACTTCGAGAACTATGGTAATAAGTTAATAACTGTCTTGATTTTAAGTGAAAAGCTTACGCGTATCAATCATGACAAATATTTTTTACATGTTTTGTGAATTTTTTATAATAGGCAACATTACTGGTCTTCTTCGTTTTTGTTCGTCCGTCCGTCCGTCCGTCCAGTATCGACTTTTAGATCGAAAACTAAAAACCACGGAAAAAATCAAAACATTAATGTAAACGTCACCTGAGATTATAGGAGTAACAACCGCTGTGTCAGTTTTTAGTTTAAAAAGTCAAAGGTCATCGTAGCGATTACATTTGTCCACTATACGCTGTGGTCGAGTGCATATGACTAGATCAGATGGCAGCATATAATGTCGTCACCAACACGACATTTTCGCTCGTTATTTATTTGAAACTAAACTTGCCGACATTGACCTTAAATGACCTTGATTGTGATAAGAATCTGACGGAGGAGCAGGGCGACACGCTATTGGTCGGCCGTCGTCAGATGACGTCATCGGGTCACGTGCTGTATCACGTGGGCGTCTCGGCGCGAAACGCGTCATCCGGGTTCTCTGGGCACTATCAATGCGTTGTCGAGCGACAGCATGACCGGCTGTAGTGGTAGTAGTAGTAGTAGTAGTAGTAACAGCAGCAGTAATAGTAAAACAAGAAAAAAGAAAAATATTTACATAAAACGCCACAGTAGCACACAATTATTGAGAATAGTACATAATAAAAACAGGCTAGCGGTAAAACAAACGTTGTCAATGCTGACCACATATAGCAGTACCAGTAGTCGTTGTTGTTGTGATAGTTGTAGTAGTATTTGTAGTAGTTGCAGGCGACAGTTTGACCGGTTGTTCGCCATATCTACGGTAGGTGTAGAGGGTCGCAAGTCGCCACTGCCGCACGTGCCGCAGATTGACGTCGGAATACTACTACAACTACTGCAACAACAACAACTACAACAACAACAACAACTACTACTACTACTACAACTACAACTACTCCTAGTTCGAGAGCCGGTCAAACGTGCCGCAGATTGAAATGAAGTTTTGTCACCAGAACAGATACAACAGGTCTGCTGTAGTTTTCGCTCCATGTACTTTCTTTCGCTGTAGGCTACTATATACTCAGTGGTCTTTAGGCCTACTTTTAGTTAGTTTGATCTGTTATTGATTTCTGTTCGATTTTCTACATCTCGATTAATACTTGCTTCTTATTTTTGCATTTGAGTTTTATTTAAAACAGTTTTATTTTTACAACTAAAAACTGAACGGTCGGCTTGAGTGAAAATTTATAAGTTTATTGTACCGTGCACACTGCAGAACTAAATAAGCGTTTATAAACGTTTTCCTTCTTTAATAAAAATTATTTCTAACAATGTATTAAATTTAAAAACTCGTGTTAGGTTACGTTAGGTTACGTTTTTAGATTTTTTTCTGACTTTTTTTATTTGTGTTACGTTGTCTGCAGACAAAGTAACACGTTAGTGGTGAGGGAAGGTCAGGCAACGTGCATCGAATGTCGATCTTTGGCAGACCCACGTCCCGACGTAGTAATCTACCACGGAACTACCCCAGGTGGCAACACCAACACCCCGCAGCAACCTGTACACGAGCTGGGGGCCCCTGGGCGTCATGGCGGGCAGGCAGTCACACGGGCAGGGGTTGGGGTGGAACGGTATGTCGACGTGGCGTCAGGCGGGGTGGCCGTGGCAGCGTACACGTTTTCCGTGACAACAACTACAACGACAACAACAACTACTACTACTACTATTACTACAACGTCGGGCGGTGTAACCGTGGTGGCGTACACGTTTCCCGGAGTTGGAGAGCCAGGAGACCAGTCAGACAGCTGGCCCGTGTCGGAGGAAGTGCCTACTCTCAGTATCATTAGTAGTAGTAGTTGCAGTTGTTGCTGTAGTTGTGCAAATTTCGTTGACCGACTGAGAACTCTGAAAGCCAACTCTGATATTAAATACGGCCTTGATGCAGCATGCAGACATATCACAATGGTCGTAGTAGATGTATGAGTAGTACTAGTATATGTAGTAGTAGTAGCTGTTGTTGTTGTTGTTGTTGTAGACGTTGTCGTAGTATTTCGGTGTCGGAGGAGGTGCCGAGCTTAAGGGCCGGTGTCTACCATTGCATGGCTAATAACACGGAGGCCACCAGGCGTCTGCGATTCACCGTCAGGCTTATATGACAACTAAACTTCACGATTTTGACTCAATGCTGTCGACGTGTGCCGTACAACTTGTCGTGTGAACTTGCTGTAGACATTTGATTTGTTGCACAGCTTGTTGCATTAGGCTTCGTTTGGAAAAATACAAAATAAACTAGAAAGCGCTCGAAGGAATGCATATCTCCGCCAACTCGCGCCAAGTGAAGTGATTTAAACACAAGGAAATGGGAGGGAGAAGGAAGAGCCACTTCGCAGCAGAGGGAGGGAAATGTAATAGCCGGTGTTGCTGCTTGCGCTGTTGGTGCAATGACGTCATTGCTATTATGAGGAACGACGGAACGACGGACAGAACGACCAATCTCTTAATCTCCTCCAATGTTCACTACGTTCACACTTGACGGAGATAATTAAAGATAATAAAGATCGGCAAAAATTATAACGCGACGCGGTGCACGTTACACAAGTTTTCATTGCAATCGATAAGACGCATTTTCTTTCAGACAGATCTAGTGCACTCTGTTTGTGAATTTTTTTTATCTTGCTTGTAGTTTTTTGTAATGTTTGAAATTTTTGCACCTAAGCTATTTTAAATTTTAAATTATAAATGTTTTTTTTTATAAAATAAACAATGTTTAAAAATAAAAAAAAACATTGACCGTCATTTTGTTTAAAAGCCTTGTTAAAGGCGTTTTTTCTGAAAACGTGTCCTGACTATTATTACACGGAGAGAATAGCACTTACGTAATATCTACTTGCAAATACAAACTACATGACCATAGATATAAATCAGCTAGAGATGCGCTCAAGTTTAACATTTTACTTATTTTCCTTGCGGTGCGCTTCACGACTTTCTGGCATCGTCATCGCATTATGACACACTTTTGGCCACCCGCTGTAGTTCGCTTGCTTACCTTAGTTATTGTGCACATGTTGATAAAGCCCGGACTGCACAACAACTTCTACGTTTTTAGAAAGTGTTTAAGTTTTTTTTTGTTTTTAGCCGACCGTACTCAAATAACGGTCGAGCTATTCGCATGGTTGTTGTCCGTCCGTTTTTCCTCCGTAACGGATGTACCCTGGCTAAAGGGTAGGTATTCGATGAAAATTTATTACACAGATAATTAGCCATGTGTCGTAAAATCGGGTATGCAAAATTTTAACGATCTACATGCAAGGACAACATTTTCAAATCGGAGGTTAAATGGAGGGGGTAAAAAATTCAAAGGAGAACTGGCTATATCTAGGAAACGGTGAGATATACGGCCAAGGTTATTATTAATCACTAATAAAAAGTAGCATATTGGCTTTCAAATGATATAAAAATCATCGACCTTGGATGACGTCAAAAGTCACTGACAACGAGGACAATCGGCTATCTTAGCGACAGCTGGGCTTCTTGTTTTTGGTTTTGAGAGTTTTAAAAACTTTTTCAAAAATTTTAGGTTATTAAGGTTTTATTGTAAAAAAACGATGCACAAATTTTAAGAAGCAAAAGGAACTTTTTATTATGTCCTCTATGTCACATTCTTGACAAAATAATAAGTAAACACAAATTTAATTTTTTTGTGACACCGTATGTGTTTAGTACACAAACTACAAAAAACACGAAAAATAATCTTCACCGCTATAAACAAATAAAACAATGCAACAACAAAAACATTGTAGCTAAGAAGCCAATATTAAAAATTAATTCAATTACAAACTTTATTTACCGGTACTGATTATAGACGACTTCGGCAGCAGGGGGTTGTCCAATCGTATTTAAATCAATCAGTAAATAAAGGTTGTAATGTCACGATTTTATGTAGCCTAGCTTATTAATGCAACAAATACCAAACAACGTTAATAGGCCTAGAAAAATCAACATATGCAACATGTTTACAATAATAACAACTAAACAAGCTGTTCACGATCGCCTGATGAGTTTTAGATTTATGCAGGGCTACACTATGAAAGATTAAATAGCACGTAATTATTCAATATGATAAAGAGTTTCGAAGGCTTTAGCGCTAAAACTTCTAACGCGGCGACTATCGCTGTAGTTTGCCAACAGTGTTCAGCCTGCTTCTACCGTCTAACGACGCGCAAACCCTGTTAGTGTAGGCATATCATTCTAAACATTCAACACGAATATGTACAAACTAAATCGACTACAACGAAGTGTCTATACAAAATCCGTTTCAATCGTTACAATCATAATTATTGTATTGCAACTATTTTGCAGCTGTTTGTGTATCAATTCTGACAAAAACAAGAAGTTTAGGTCTAGCTGTCGCCAGAAAAGGCCGAGCAAAGGCCGGTGTCCAAAGATCAGCAAATGTAAATGAGGGGTTATATCAGTACCATTTTGGCGGGAAAAGAAGGTCGGCAATAGAACCATTAGGCCTATAGATAGGGCACTGGGCAGTACTATTGCAAATGTCCGTAACACAGGGTATCGGCCGTCGGGCAACCCTATTTGATTGTTCAAACAGTTTGCCAGTAAGACGTACCGTTTAGCCACAGTATATGCGTTACAAACAAACGACAGACGACAGACAGATGACACATCGTACCCAAGGCTCAGTCTTAACGGTCGGCCAACAACTAGAAAAATACGTCGGCCCAGTGCCGACATATGATGCGGCGGTCCGCTTAAATCTGCACAACCCTAACACCAACCGTAACATTTGAATTTTCGAACTGCAAATTAGTACACCCGTCACCCTACTCTTTGGAAGCGTTTAGGCTTTGCCGAGATGTTTAGTTTTTGAGCGCTACAGCTATGCCGTGGGTTGTCGTCCGTCCGTCTCTCTGTCGTTCGTACGTCACGGATGTATTGTGGCTAAACGGTGATAGATGGGGCCTAGGTTGCTTTCGATCACTGATAGTAAATTGCATTATTGGCTATCAAACGACATAAAAATCATCCACCTTGGATGATCTTAATGGTCAGTACTGCAACAGAAACTGCATAGGCCATAGCGCGTTTTTCCTAGCGACAGCTGAGTTTTCTTATTGATATACAAGCCGGTGTGCGTTGAATAGTCAGACAAACAAGGCCCGTATTACCCGTAACGCTGCCTATTAGAACGGCCACCGAATAAAACTACTCAGCAACGTGATCTGCGGGCATGTAAAAAGCAGCGTAATAGAAGATAGTGGGGGTGTATTTTGTGAATGGCGCCGAGTGGGGAATTCCAGTCCGTCGTTCATTCATCACTGCTGGGGGTCCACGCTGCAGCGGCGCGCGAACTCTTGTCCTCCCGTGTGAAACCACTTGTTGGCAACTGCACACACAAACAGCAAGTAAGAAAATCTACACTGTGTTCCAAAAAAGGGAACCACATTTATCTTTTTTTTGATATCTCCGTGAAACATTGGCCGATTTTAATAAATTTTGGCAGGCAACATCTCGAAAAAACTTGGCGAAAACAGCTATAATTTTGCCCAACATACATGACGAGTGTTACCCAGTATGCATTCATTGTTGTAAACGGGCAAGTGCAATTGCTGCATTTTACAAGGTAGTGTAGTGACAGTATTGAGGTGAGGTAGGCAAAACTGTAGCGGTTTGCGTGAAGTTTCTTTCTAGCTGATGCTGCATGCCAAAAATTATTAAAATCGGCCATATTTTTACTGAGCTATTCAAAAAATATTAGTGGCTTGCTTTCTTGAAACCCAGTGTACAAAACACAGAGCGTTATCAGTAATCAATCTTAAAAATGCTCAGTGGGTGACATAACTTAACGTTGTAGTTTTACAAGGTAGTGTGCCTACACGTTTGAGGTGCAATGGAAAATTTTGTACAGATTTCATAGCACCGTAACTTCGATTACGTCATTTTTAAATAAACCAGTACTTGCCAAAGTATCGTCAGACATGGTAAATGTGAAATGATGCATAGCTCTCAATACGAAATCCATCATAGAGCGACGGAGCGTCACCTGCCATATGGGATCAGACAGTGTCATTAGCCATCCGACACAGGTGAACGCGCCTTACTTTAACCCCAGCCAGACAGACCACTGTACTCGATTTACATACCCCGAAGGGACGAAAGACTGAGCTAACCTTGGTGTTCGTGATACACCGACATGATTTACCTGTTTGTAGGCAGTCACCCATCACTAGACAACGACCCGACCGAGAATCGAACCCACGACCTCATGATCATAAGTCTAACACTCTACCAATACACCACCAAGCGACCAAAAATTGAGCGAAGATCTACTTACCCCATTTGGTGCCGACAAGAACAGGACACCCAGCGTGGCGCGTGCGAAAATCACCCTCTCCGCTTCGCATCAGGTTATACCACAATAAACAGCTTCCCTGCACACAGAATAAATTACACTTATCATTATAATAATATACGGGGCGGTGCATAAAATGCAAATTCGGAAAACAACGCCAAACATCATAGTTTAGTTATTTTTTTCAGTTATTCTGACTACAATGTGCTCTGTGAATAAGTTTTAATAAAAAATAATGAGAAAATGTTTCATTTGCAAATTTTTGCAAAATGTCAGAGATTCAGTTTACTACATTTTGTACAATTTACAAATGAAACATTTTTTACTAATTTTTAAAGTAAATTTTATTTACAGAGCACCGTTTAGTCAAAACAAACTTTAAAAATGACTAAATTACGACGTTTGCTGTTCTATTCCAAATTCATAAATATACTACAGCATAATACAGCATGACTGTAATATAACTTAACATAATATAAGCCTAAAATATGCACATATTTTGTAAAAAAAACTATTTTTTCATATGCGCATGGGTTAACATGTTTCTATTCTCGTGTTTTTGTCTGTTCTCCACTGCTTCGCTGTACGTTATTGCACTATATAGGGTTAATGCGTGTCAGTGAAAGCTTGGACGTAAAACAGGCACACAGCGTGATGCACTAGTCCTGTGGTTTGCAGTGTAAACAGGTGTCTGGTTAAGGGCCAAGAAAACAGACATCGGTGCCGTCCTGTAAGCCTTATAAGTCCAAATAAACTTTTCAGGCGTTGTGCGCTATATAAATTCACGTTTTACTTACTTACTTACTTACTTACTTACACATCGGTCATAGCGGTGTCTATTGCTGCTAGTCTTTTCGGTAAACAAAGATTTCTAATATATTAAGACAAAGGTTATGAATAAATACCTTGAGAGGTGCCTGGCCTATATTGAGCAGATTAAATACGGTTCCACCACCGGCGTCTACGTCATTTAGCTACGTACGAACAAACACACAAATATATACAGGGTGCGGCAAAAAAGTAGCCCCCTAATGTTTTTTGCTGTTTTCTCGGCAATTTTTACGGATTTTAACTTAAAATTTTGCAGCTTTATTTACTGAAACCGTCTACATTAAATTGCTGAGTAAAGTGTGATTCTGTTGAAAAACGACGAAGTTATTAACTTCTTAACATGATCGCCTACCGATTTTTCAGCATCAAAAAATGTTCAAACTAAAATGCTATTTAATTTTCAAAAACCGGTTACCACGTTACTGCCGATGACATCACAGTGACGTTTTGATAAACAGTAATTTATTTTGTTTATAAATTACTACTTAATTATCGTTTTTTAAAGCAATCGCCGGCTGCCTACCGGGTTCATCTTCCAACAGGACGGCGCGACAGCACACAGCGCGCAGCGCGCGGAACGGGCTGCGAGCCAACTGTCCAGATTTCATTACCAAATACCAGTGGCCTCCAAATTCGCCGAATATGAACTTAATGGACTATCGCGTGTGGGGTGCAATGTTGGAGGCTTACTGCAAACTTAAAACAAAGTCGAAAACAATCGCCGAAATCAAGGAAGCGCTTCAGGTTATCTGGGGCAACGTGCCACAAGGACCGATCGACAAGACTGTGAAAGACTTCTCAAATTAAGTGACTGAAGGCTTGTGCTGGAGATTGGAACTGTGGACACTTCAAACATTCACAGTGACAATAAAATTCTGGCGTCTAATCATAAATTAACTGTGTTGTTTTAACGATGTTATGTGTTGTTGTAGCTTGAACATTTTTAATGCTGAAAAATCGGTAGGCGGTCATGTTAAAAAGTGTATAACTTCGTCGTTTTTTCAACAGTCACATTTTGCTTGGCAGTTAGATGTAAAAGATCTTTAGTAAATAAAGGTGTAAAATTTTAAATTAAAATTCAATACGGTTGCCTAGAAAACAGCGAAAAACTTTAGGGGGCTACTTTTTTGACGCACCCTGTATAGACGAATAGACAGTCAAACAAATACATAAGCACACAAATGCACAAAACATTACGCTGAAATATGCAAACAAATTGTCATCTGTAAAGATAGGTGCACAACAGACACAAAATATCTTTTGGAGCTTCGGTGCTGCGCTTTTTTGCGCAAAGGCCCTTGCCGTGCAAAAAAAAACTTTTTCCAGATGTTTTACACGTTAAAAGTTTTGCATGAAAACTGCAGCTGTGTACAAATCAACACATTAAACTGTCACTTCATTGTCGCTGTAATAATAAATTAACATTTTCTCTGTTAGCTTTGGTAGTTACAAAGAATAAGCCTGGGCTATATAATGCTTGCTTTCATAAGCTTTTGCTTTACCGGTACTGCTCTTGCTGTAATTTTATTGGTAGGTTAGGTTAGTTTTAAAAGTCGACAAGCATTATCGTACGTAGTAGATGACTGTGGCGACTCGGTTGCCTTGATATTCACCGAACGAAGTCTCTTCGTCTTTCTACAGTATACAAACGACACGCACTTGAGCTAAACTATACCGACATACGGCAATTATTCGAATAGGGAATATGCGCCAATGAATATACGCCAAACAGAGGAATTATTAACGATGGGGCGGACGGGGCTGTAGGCCCAGGTCCACTGCTTAGATAAGACCACCAAGATTAGTAAAAAATCACTAATTTGTTTTACTTCGTTGAAGTTATCCGTTTGTTTATCGGTAAAATATGTCTTTTTTTGCTGAACAGATCAACAAGCGTGTTTTAGTGCAGAAGCAATGTAGCACTTAGAAGAACCCGACGATGCAATAAAATACGCATTTCGCGACAAGAAAAACCTTCGAGGAGTGGACACCCCTTCTCCATACCTCACACCCCACTGATTAATAGTGACTTGCATATTTGAGTCATCCTTAGCCCCAAGGCCTCGGAAGTCTTAATTATGCCCGGACGCCAATGTTTAAATTCAATATCTGCAGACTTTGTTACGCTGCACGACATTGAGTCGTCGGCCTTGTGCCGACACATTATGCGGGTGCTCCTTAAACTTTGACCCTTTGAGCGAAAAATTCACGCACCAATTACTTCTGCACCGGGGGATGTTTGCACCAATTTTGATTTTTGTACCTTTTCCTTTTGGAATCAGCCCGTACGAGAAGGACATACAGACAAACGGACAGACGGACGGTCAAGGAAAGTAATGCGGCCTGCTATATAACAGCTGAATAATAAGTGACAACCAAGACCAATAAATAAACGAATAGCAACCTTTCATAGTACTGCATAAAACTTGTTCTTTTATAAGCAACTTTTTCCTTAATTATTCCTGAAAATTTCGCGAAATACTATGGAAACCTTTTAATGATATTAAAGTTATTGCAGATTAGTCATTATATTGCTGCACTCTGTATATATCAGTTTGATGTAAATCAAACGTGACATGCAACTAACCCTGGCGAAGTCATAATGTGGCTCGTAATGACCACCGATGCCGTAGTTTAGCACCTAACACAACACGTAGAAATAGATGTTAGGTTTATAGGCTATAGACTTCGTGTAATAATAGTAATTATAGTAATAGGTAATTCATTAGTCAATTATCAGACACCGCTAAAATTGAATAAAACAACTTCGAAAACGTTAAAAGGTAAAATCCAACATTTGCTATAGCGTTTCTTACAGTAGCCCAGAAACGCTTTACAATATCGGAAGTGGCAGCTGATTGGCATGAGCTAATGATACCGCAGCGCACTATGCGGCCATCCATTGCCCGCCTAAGCGAACAATTGGACCCGTGGTTTGCAGCTAGCAGACATACCGCCGCTTCAATCAGCCACGTTAGGCCTTTACCCCGTAGCCCGTATGCTACTACTCATTTCCCATCCCACGGAAGGTAGGAGGCTGAGTTGGCTCCAGAAAAAAATGAAATCCGAAAGACATCACACGTTGTGGCACCAACGTATTTGCTACAAAATAATGTGCTTAAGGTGATATTATTCAGCAGTACATTGACACACAGTCAATGTGCTGCTAAATGCCTTTTGTAGTTTTTGCTGTTTTCGATGTGCTAATCATTGAATGCTGTCGTTAACAAGTGTAGACTATAAACTGATGTTTGTCCAAATTTTGCATGTGACATCAGTTTTATATACTTACTGCCCGCGGAGCGAAAGTAGTATTGTTTTTAGCATCGGCGCTAAGTTTTTTTTTCTCTGTCAACTCAGGCTTGAGATCTTAATATACACGGTGTTTCATAAAAAGACACCCTTTTTCTTTCCTTCATAATTCACTTAAATAATAATCAATTTACACGAAACTTTTACCAGTTGTAGGTCAATAAATTTTAATTCAAAATCTTTTAACAAAATATGTCGGTTTGTTAAATATTCTTTGCTGGCAATGATGTAATGCTGATGCCATAATGTGCTGTGAGTACAAACATGGGCTTGCCGCAACTGGTGCTGACAGTTGCTGAATAGCTGCCCTGCTTCGATGGTGAACTGAACATGGTTTACTTATGACAAACTGTTAAAGTTTTATTATTGCAGCCACAAAAACGCCCAAAACGATCTCACATACTCGTGGGGATAGCATTACTTGAAAGAGTGAGTGAGTGAGTAGGGTTAAACGTCCCACCCGACACAGTATAGGTCATTTCGGGGACGGCCTTTCCAGGCAAAATGCACACAAACACAATAATGGAACGGTAAGTTTTAACTTTACAATAAACAGAAAGTTTAACCTTTACCGAAACGAAAAATACAAAAATACAAAAATGAGGTTAACCTAAAATTGTAAGAACTCCATTATACGCGTGCATATGTAATTAACACAATGGTAGTTCTAATAATCTTTCCTGTTGTACTCCAGACAGTCATCAATGTGATAATGCTGTCTATTGGAGGACAGGGGATAGCTTTTTTGCACACCTGCCAGCAAGACAGTGTACCTGCACACAGTACTTGCCAGATGGTTGAGTTTTTTTTATCGCAAGACGCCTGATTTCATGCCCCGTGTTGCTTAGTGCTAATACGATGAACATTTTTCATTAGTGAACCAGATAAAGTTCACCATGTTTGTACTCACGGCACATTGTGATGTCAGCGATACAATCACGTACAGCGCAGAATATTTAACCAACCTCCATATTTTGTCGAAATATTTTGAATCGGAAGTTCTTCAGCTACACCTGGTAAAAATTTCATGCAAATTGAATATCATTTGAGTGAACAGTGAAAAAAAGAAAGAAAGTTCCTTTTTATGAAACACCGTGTAGTTATCGTGTATAGACTACACAGTGAATGGGACCTGCAAATCTTCGGCAGAGTCAAGGGTAAGGTTGCTAAGTCCTGAAGCTCTGCGACTAACACGAGCTATCAGCGGATCCACTATATCCATCAACCACGCGCTATACAACCACATCAGCATCGGCATCAGTATATAATTATTTAGTTGTATTTACATTAATAACAGTAACACATAACAAACACATCTAATGAAAATAATAAACCGCAAAAAGCCCAGCTGTCTCTAAGGAGGGCCGACCGTACGCTGGTTTCGGAAGGCCAGCAAATGCTACCTACGACTTACCGTTTAGCCACAATACCGCACTATTGGCATAGCAAAGCGCGTAATGACCCTTCAAAATCGTTTAAGATCAGCGATTTTCATGTCATGTGAAAAGGCTTATACGACTTCTTATTAGTGATTACGGTAATAGCAATTTTGATTCTATCTTTCACCGTTTCTTAGATACGGCCAGTTTTCGCTTGAAAAACGCACATCTTTCTTACCTGCTTCATTCAACCCCAAATTCGAACATGTTTCCATTGCACTGCATCACCCAAAATTTGCATGCCAAAAGCCTTGACACAGTTTTACATCACAACCTACCGCTCAGCCACAATACATCAGTTACAAACATAGCTTAACAGCCCCCAAACAAACACGTTAAAACCATAGATAAAAGGTAAAAGGTAAAGGTAAAGGCCAGCACTTGCTATAGCATTTTTTACCGTTGCTCAGAAGTGTTTTACAATCTCGGAAGTGGCAGCTGATAGGCATGAGCTAATGATACCGCAGCGCAGTAAGCGGCCGCCCATTGTCCGCGTTAACGAACTACTGGACCCGCGGTTTGCAGCTAGCTGACATACCACCGCCCACCGCCTTAATCAGCCACACTAGGACTTCACCTCGTAGCCAGTAAGAATCGAACCGCAACCGGAAAGTTACGAGTCGACACCAAAAAAACATGCATTGAAATGTCTATCAAGAAATTTGAGAAGCATTTTTGGAACCACGAAAACGAATTAATTTGTCATAGTGATGGTAGATTACTTAGTTAGTTTAAATATACTAAATAAAAATGGCCATAATTTGTTCAACCTTTTGTCTAATGCCTAATGCTGCAGGTGCAGTATACCTGAAAGTACAGTATAGACAAAAAGAACTTTATTTAATTTTAATTTAACCGTGTGGTCATAAGACCATAGCATTAGACTAATTAAATATACGTGTACTACATAAACAACTCTTTATTTAGTATATTTGAACTAACTAACTAAACTACCATCACTATGACGAATTAATTCGTTTTTTTGTGGTTCAGAAATGCTTCTCAAAGTTCTTGATAGGCATTTCAATGCATGTTTTTTTAAAATAAAAACGTTGAAAAAAATTTAAAAACGTTAAAAAACGTAAAAAACGTGACAAAAAATAAAATAAACGTAAAAAACGTTTTTACATCTATAGTTGAAACATGTCAGGAGAAAGTCGGGCAATTCAGACAAACACCTAAGAATAAATTCGTCAAAAAATAAATTTCTGTTTAAAGTTTTTGATTATGTTAAGCAGTACAACATTTGGAACCGGGTTACACCAAAAAACGACTGAGAAGCCTTTACAGATTTAATGTTATTTGTCTATCGTCGGCAGTACAGATTTCTATTCCGACAGTTGCTATTCTAATAGCCACCTCCTAGTAGCGGTCAGTCTACGTTTGCAGTCAGTTGTTGTAAGAATAACGTAATGGTATGCGTCCGCGGTATTCAAAGCAGGGTCGTCGAGAGGGGAAAAACAGAGAAAAGGTAAGTTACCCTAGGCCCCGCGACGTTTGGGGCCCCACCGTCGCTTAGAAATATAAAGTACACCAAAATGCGCCATTATAAAATAAAAAGTTCAAAAAAATTTTCCCCAGATGGGTCGCTCAAAAATGTTTCGCCGGGTTCTCTCGACGGGCCTGAGCCAAAAATGCGATTTATCTCTATTCCTAAGTTCCTACCCTATCACTAACTAATCCAACTAACTCTAACTCTCCTTAACCGTAGGGGCCTATCGGTATAGGCACTGTCGAAATAGAGACTGTAGTCGCATCGGAAGGTTTAACGTGGCCTAAACGAATACCGTATTGTATTGCATTGTATTTCAGCACGATAGCAACTTAGCTGTACTAGTCACAATAGACGTGAAAAAATAGAACATGTATAACCTCTTGCTGGTGCGATAAGAAGTGTAGCCCGGCGAATGTGGGTTGTCTGCGCCTCTCAGAGCGAATACGCCGCTACGATGAAGCTGCAACATTATCATTATTAACATTAAAATATTAATATTTTTATTATCATCACCTTTATCAGCAGCAGCAGCCGAGAAAACGCTTAAAACTCATTTTACCGTTAATAAATTAGATTACAGAAAATAAATAATAAACAAGCAAAAAATAAATGGCTTACCAGAAAAAAATAACGAGAAAAAAGAATACTGAGCTTCGATATCTGTCGTACAGTATATCCAGCGTCGTATTTCTGTACCCTCTAATATTATCATCCTGAGGCCGTCTTTTGCGAGCGCAGGGCCCTTGCCACTTACTTACTTACCCGTGGGGCCCCCGATACCACACAGAGACCTGTGAACGCACTGCATCACAAACAGCACTGTAGGACAGGGCTAAGTCTGTAGGTAATATACGCCTATATCGTCTTTGTTTTAGGTCTAGAAGTTCGCGAACGAAGCGAGCAGAAAAAAATTTTGGGACCCTAGATTTTAGTTTCCCCTAACATTTTTTAGATCTTTCAATGGATTGGTCGCCAAAGGTGACGAAAATTGGTTAGATTGATCGATCGATCCATCGTCCGTTGCGGCGATCACCGTCGTGGCGCGGGGCCTTTTTGGGGCACGGGGCCCTTGGCAGAGTACCAAGGTGCCACCCCCCTAAAGACGGGTTTGCTTACATGAAAACTGAAAGCAAACGTTTTTGACTGTGGCAGACAGACGGACAGACGGACGGACAGATGGACAGAATTGCGATGGCTAAGACGCGCTGAAAGCAGTAGCTGCTTTCGCGCGTAAAAACTGAAAGCAAACTACGATAATAAAAATTTGATTACCAGGAAAATCAATATCATTTAATAATCTTTTAAAACAACGTTACTAGTCATTGCTACACTGGCTAATAGCTTAATGTTCTACAAAATGTACCCTTGGTATGGCAAGTTCTTTGATCTTTCCGATCTCCGAGTCAGTGATGACGTCATGAAATAGTGCGACTTTTGGGTCCACATTCAGCAGTTCTTCTTTCAATGGTCGAATGTAAAAGATCGGTTTATGCCGCCGATAGCGACAGACCAACTGATCCCGCTCCGCTGCGCTTATCTGTAGACACGCACATATACACGGTGTTTCATTAAAAAGGCACCCTTTTTGTTTCTGTCATAATTCACCCAAATGATGAAAAAAATTTACACGAAGTTTTTACCAGATGTAGCCGAAGAAATAGTAATTCAAAATATTTTGACAAATTATGGCTGTTGGTTAAATATTCTTTGTTGGCCATGACGTAATGCTGACGTCATAATGTGCCTTGATTACAAACTTGCTTGTCGCAACTGGTGCTGACAGTTGCTGAATAGCAGCGCCTGCTTCCATGGTGAAGTTTATCTGGTTTACTGATGGTAAACTGTTGAAGTTTTACCGCTGCAACCACAAAAAAAACGCCCAAAACGATTACTTTCACACACTTGTGCGGATAACCTGACTTTTACGCCTTCCAGCAAGACAGTGCACTAGCACACTGAGCTTGCAAAATGGTTGAGTTTTTAGATCGCGAGACGCCTGATTTCATGTCTCCATGTTGCTTAGTGCTGAAACAATGAACATTTTTCATTAGTGAACCAGATTAAGTTCACCATCGAAGCAGTGTAGTAAATGACAGCAGCAGTTGAAACAAGCAAGCTTGTAGGCCTACTTACGTCACATCATAACGTCAGCGTCACACCACGACCATCAAAAAATATTTAACTAACGGTCATATTTTGTTAAAATATTTTGAATTAATATTTTGTCGGCTATTTTACAGCTGGTGAAAATTTCATGTAAATTGGTCATTATCCGACTGAGTTATAAAAGAAAAAAAAAGATGCCTTTTTAAATGAAACACCGTGTATAGGCCCCCTTATATGTGTGTAAGATTAGCAGTGGCGTCTGTACCATCAAATCTGGAATCGAAACCGGGTGCAACTTCCTTCCCCAATTTAGAGCTCCGATCCCTTCACTTTCAAACTTAAGTTTCTCCACCTCCATTCTGGGCTTTTCTTTTTTCTAGGGCGAGTTTTGTTAAAAGTGTTAATTGTCCAGCAAAAAATAGGAAGGAGTCTTGTTAAGGGTGTAGACTGCGCAACTGGTAAAAAATAAGCTGGAAGTTTTAATCTGCACCCTTAATAAAACTTTCGGTTATTTTTGCTAAGCGCAAGCTGCGCCTACCAGGTATAGGAATAAAAGCCACAGAAGATTAGGCCTATTGTCCGACTGTCCTAATAGGCCTCAGTTCGGGTCTTGCGTTGGCCCAGAAATGATTAACTAAATAGCAACAAACACAAACAGTTTTTTATCTTTCAAAAAAAGGCACACGTGTCACATCAGATCATCTGTATTACAGCGCGTGCTCAAAATGTCTTCCTCCGGCACGTACGCAAGCGGTGGACGTTGACGCCACTCACCAACAGCACGTTCAATCAACAACACGACTCGTCCGCTGTTGATGCGTCATTTTAGTTCGTCCACGTATGATCTTAGAATGAATACGATTAATATTAAATAAGCAACAGATGCTTAGTGATTTTGTGGTTTCATTGATTTTCTGAGCCGATGCATGCGCTACCCGGTATGAAGCCATTTTTGTAAATGGTCAAACTGGGACTGCTGCATTTCACAAGGTAGTGTAGCGACAGTAATAAGGTAAAGTGGCCAAAACTATAGTCCTTTACGTCTGGTTTCTTCTTAATGTTGCGTGCCATAGATTATCAATATCGGCCGAAGGTTTATGCAATTAATCAGAAAATAAAGATGGCACGTTTTTTTAGAAATACGACGTAAGTATGATAAAAGCTTTAACTAACAAAAAGCTCGGACACACCGTTCTGGGCAACTCTTCGCCGCGACAGAGTTGTTCGTAAACGTTGAAATCCGGCGACGCGCGAACGCCCTCCAAGAATCTTTCATTTTTCAGCTGAGGGTTGGGAACGATGACTTGGCGCGATCGCTGTAACTCGCTCTCTTCTTCCAATATCATCTCTCGGTAGTATTGCAGGTTGTTCAGCGCCCTCTCGTGACCAGGCTCTGTACCATCGGTATTGAACAATCAAGCAATCATTCAATACAAGAAAACCCAGCTGTCGCTGGGAAAAACGCGCTACAGCCTATACTGTTTTTGTTGCAGTACTGACATTCAAGGTCATCCAAGGTGGATGATTTTCATTTTATTTAAAAAAGCGTGTGCGATTTTCTATTAATGATCAATGGCAACTATGGCCCTATCTCTCACCGTTTCCGAGATACGGCCAATTATGACTTTAAAATTTCATTAATAACTGCGGCCAAACCGCTGCATATGAAGACATGGTTACAATTTACAACTTATAGGAAGTCGCCAGCGCCCTATTCCACGGTACGGTCGCCGACTCCCTACGACTTACCGTTTAGCCACAATACTGCACGATTGGCATACCGTAGTGCGCTATGACCCTTCAAGGTCATCCAAGGTCAATGATTTGCATGTCATTTGAAAGCCAGTATGCGTCTTCCTATTAGTGATCAATAGCAATCTAAACATTCTTTCGCATCGTTTAGCCACAATACATCCGTGACGGACTACAAAGACGACGACAGACGGACAGCCAGACAGACAGTCGACAACTCGTAGCATAAGCTCGACTGTTGCTTAAGTACGGTTGGCTAAAACAGAGACAGGCGGACGTAAATAAACGGAAAAATAAGATAAAACACGAACAGTCCGCTGCAGTGGACAACATTTTCACAAAGTAACAATGCAGCTGTTATCAATAAATGATTATTATGACGATTTTTGGTACAAAAAGTTATTGATGTTGAATCAGAATTGTCTGGAATTGTTTAAAAGTGAATTAAAGGTCCGATTTTTTGAAAGACAATGTAGTCCGAATCAGTACAAAATAGGATTGTATTGGGAATAAAAAAATAATGAGTATTTAAATTAATGCATTAATCGCTCACCTAATTCAAGCCAGTGAAGTGTAAGGTTGTAGGCGTGGCGCAAATTTCCTTGCTACAGTTGCCACAAATACACCGTTTTTACACAAGGTAAATATTTCTTAAATAACCAATTAAATAAATTAATATTTTACAATAGGCCTATGCTATAT
>Ga0209367_1000783_pt1 | contig 35331 bp, 27 predicted proteins | sample WorMetLIZISLAND2_FD_187412 | JGI IMG/M metagenome (GOLD analysis project Ga0209367, IMG submission 187412) | Marine gutless worms symbiont microbial communities from Max Planck institute for Marine Microbiology, Germany - Olavius geniculatus... ... | reverse complement strand
TGCTGGAAGTACCGCTGAATTACTACGAATACCAATATCTTTTTGATTCAAGTTGATCAGTGGTATATTAGCGTTGACCGGTTCACGGAGAATGACAAAAATATAAAAATGCACTTTTTCAAAGAGCGAAATCAAAGGTAGATAGACCCGTTTCTTTTAATATCGCGTCCGCATAATTTTACTCGGCTGCCAATTACGGCCAATAGATGCGGTTTTAGGTTAGCGATGTCAAGCATGTTGGGCAGGGTTTCAAGTGGCGTAGACATATCAGCGTCCCAATATCCAATCAGGTCAAAATCGTCACGGTTCATCAAATGAATCAATCCTTGCCGCACGGCTTCTGCTTTCCCGCTATTTAATTTCAATGACAGCACTTTTGTATTTCGAAGGCAAATGTTTCCCAATATCCTGCCGGTTTCGTCTGTACTCCCGTCATCGACAAATAAAACGGTAAGCCAGTCCTGCCAATCCGTCAGAATATGGCTGATATATTCGATATCAATCCGTTTGGCCTCATTATAGCAGGGTATAACCAAACCGATATTACTCATTTGGGGGGTCTCTGAACGCAGAATCCTTTTCGAATCCAAAATAATCGCTTCCCTATCTAGGCCACAATCCTGCGAGTATCCCTAAAGTTTTAAAACTCGTCATTGACGGTAAGATAACCCTGCCGGCCGGGCTCTGTAGTCAAATGCCCTTCGCAGGTGCTGGCTGGCGCAATTGTAACCTGTTTATTTGAGTGCCCGTATCTAGCATAAATCGGTCAGTGCGTCAAGATTGGCAGGATTCCATCAGGCTACCAAGGCTGGCATTGCAAGATGAGGGCAGCCACGGGAAGCTGTTTTTGGCAATTCGATTTGAGCGATATGCCGCTTGTCGGCGTTCTTATAGATTCGGTTAATTCCGTTGGCAGGCACAAGATCGTCAGCTACCCTCAATTTACCATAAATATCGGTACTGGCAGGAAAAATCTCTGTTGACAACAAAATCTGCTTTCGATAATTCGGATACTCATGCTCAAAAATGGTTGCAAATCCCCAGATCAGACCCATTTGCTGCCATGTGTTGCTCAGGTTGCCGTAATTTCTCACAGAATTACCGGTTTTTCCGGCATTGGCCGTGAAAATCGCGCAATCCTGCACTAAAATCAATAGCCTGTCTCATCAACTATAGATCGGGACATAGAAATTTTATGCATAACAATGATAAAAATAATTGTCGCCTGTGTGAAGGAGGAAGGAACCAGGACATTCTATCCAACCTGGTCACAAAATATGGTGAATGCTACTCTCTGACAAAATGCGATTCCTGCTCTTTTGTTTCCATATATCCAATACCTCCTGAAGATGTCCTTCAACGGTACTACGGCCAAAATTATTGGGCGTCCGGCAAATTAAAGACCAGCGCTGTTCTCAACACCCTTTATAAATTACGCATGACGAAAATTGTCACGTACATTCGGAAAAATACAAGTCTTGACAGTAAGATATTGGACTGGGGTTGTGGTGACGGTGCTTTTTTGAGACTGATCCAGGCTCTCGGATATGATTGTTATGGCATTGATGCTTACACCGCGGATTCGAATAATCCTAAAATTATCCAGGCAACCATCGATAGCACGGAGTTTCCGGATGGATTTTTCGATGTCATAACCTGTTTTCACGTGCTTGAGCATCTGAACGATCCTCTCAGATCAATCAAAAGCGCCCTTAAATTGTTGAAAATCAAAGGTTTGATGATAGTCGAAGTCCCAAATCTCGGATCTCTCGGGTTTCAGATGTTTAAAAGCAGATGGCAGCCGTTAGAAATACCGACCCATCTAAATCATTTCACATCAAACACGTTGCCGAAATTATTTGAATCCGTTGGGAAAACACAGATTGTTAGGATGGAATATTTTTCCCACCGCATTTCTCCCAGTGCATTGGTGCTATCGGCTTTTTCTTCTCTTTCGCCAAAAAAAATTCGTGCGAAATATTCAGGCCGCTATCCTTTGCCCCTGATGGGATTATATTTAATCCTGCAACTGCTCGCATATCCTTTGGCCGTTTTGGGTTCCCTTATACATCACGGAGAGATCGTCAGAATATACGTCAGGAAATCCGGCTGATGAAGTTGAATTTTTTTTTACGATTGCTTGGACCGATTATTTTCATTGCGCTTATTTATCTTTACGTCGATCTAAATGAGTTGAAAAATATCATTTATGCTTTGAGATGGCCTTTTTTTGGTATAAGTGTAGCGTTGAATCCCCCTTTAATTTTTCTGCGGAGTCATCGATGGCGCAAAATATTAGCGGGATACGACGTCAATTACTCAAAATGGCAGTGTTTTAAAATTTATTTTGTGGAAATGGTGGCAATCAACGTTGTCGCAACCGTGGGTACTTTTGCCAAGGCGGTTTATCTGAAGCGCGACGGCCATGGCCTGCTGCGGCCGGCCCTGTCCATAATAACGGAAAAATATTTTGACTATCTGCTGCCATTAATATTCGGTCTGATAAGTGTTTTTTTGGTGTGGCTAAAGCTTGATTCCAATATTGGCCTAGTAATTTTCTCTTTGATCACCTGCCTGGCGTTTTGGCCGGCCAGAAAGGCAATTTTACTGCTTGCTGCACCGATAGTTCCAAAACGTCTCAAAGCGATGCTTTTAAAAAAAGATTGGCAGATAGAAGACCACTTATTAAAAATTTACCAATCGCTAAATTTTAAGATATATATTTATTCAGTTGCGGCATTTGCACTGTATTTTGCCAGTATCTATTTCTTGACCAGAGGACTTTATCTGGATTTAAGTTTTTTTCAGGTGGTCTTGATTATGACCATTACATCATTAATTGCATTTATACCCATATCATTTTTCGGAATCGGAACCAGAGATGCAGGATTATTGGCGGTATTTAGTTTTTTTGGACATTCGCCTGAGCAGGCCGTGGCCCTATCCATGGCGCTCCTTCTTTTAAGAATTGCAGTTGTATTTATGGGTTCGGTTTTCTGGGTTATCGATCCGCCGCCTTTAGCCGAGCTGAAGCAATTAAAGTAAAGCAAATGTCAAGATCCAGCAGGTAGAATGAATGGCAAAGAAGAAACATTTATCCAAAAAAAAAAGCAACCGTGACAAGCAAGATCCGGTATTTTTGGACCCTCCCCCCGAGCCCCCAAAGAATACAGATAAGGTGCAACTAGTCAAGTTCGGCATTTATCAGGCTCTGTTCCTGGCGATTTTGGTCCTCGTAGGGGTCGTTATTTATGCCAATACCTTACAGGCACCCTTTGTATTTGATGATCAAGATGCAATATTGAACAACCCTTTAATTCGCATGGAGGAGATTACTGCAAAAAATATTATCGATGCGGCATCTGGTCATGGTAAAAGCCGCCCGGTGTCGATGCTCAGCTTTGGATTCAATTACTATTTTGGCCAATACAATGTCTTGGGATATCACCTGCTAAATATTTTTATTCATGTCATAAACGGCATTTTGCTTTTTTTCTTCGTGAAAATATCGTTGATGCTGTCCAATCAGAAAGAAAATACTAACCGCCAATTAGATCCGCTCACGCTAACCACCCTGTCTTTTTTCTCAGCGCTTCTGTGGCTAGCACACCCCGTGCAAACCCAGTCCGTCACATATATCGTCCAGAGGATGAACAGTATGGGTGCCATGTTTTATATATTGGCGTTAATACTGTATGCCAAAGGCCGAATTGCGCAGCAACTGTCCATCCAGGAAAGTGATGCCCGGTCAAGACACTATTATTTTTGGTTTGTCGCATGCTTTCTGGCCGGGCTTCTGGCCCTGGGCAGCAAAGAAAATACGGCGTTTCTGCCGGTATTTATATTCCTGTATGAATGGTACTTCTTTCAGGACCTCGACAAAAACTGGTTTAAAAGGCAGCTCAAATACCTGACGGCAATCGTGATATTGTTTGGCCTCGTCGCCGGTCTGTACCTGGGCTGGGATCCTATGGGAAAATTCAATACCCTTAGAGATTATGTTTTCAGGGAATTTACCATTGGCGAGCGCCTGTTGACGCAAACCCGGGTGGTCCTGTATTACCTGAGCCTGATCTTTTACCCCAACCCTTCCAGGTTGAATCTGGATCACGATTTTCCGATTTCTTATTCTTTGTTCGACCCGTTCACCACATTTCTATCCATAATAATCATTGGCGGACTGATCGTACTGGGCTTATTCCTGGCCAAAAAGCAGCGTTTGATATCATTTTGTATCTTCTGGTTTTTGGGCAACCTGGTCATCGAATCGTCCGTTATCCCATTAGCCATTATTTTTGAGCATCGTATTTATCTACCGTCCATGCTTGTTTTCCTGCTGATTGTCATCCTGTTCCACCGCACCGTTAAACCGGCATGGTTGACGACAGCTATTGCCTGCACGGTTGTCGCGGTATGCTCCTATTGGACATATGAGAGAAATAAAATATGGCAGGACGATCTTAGGCTATGGATCGATTGTAGTAATAAATCACCGAACAATGCCCGCCCCTTTCTTAACATCGGACATATCCTGTCGAATCGGGAGCAGTATGATGAAGCCTTGCCGAATTTCCTCAAAGCCATCCAGATAAATCCTGTTTTTGTTGATGCCTACTATAATCTGGCGATATTGTTCGATAAAAGAGGTGAGTCGGATAAAGCGATCGAACATTACCGCAAAGCCCTTGAGTTAGAGCCGGATTTTGCGAAAGCAAACAATAATTTAGGCGTGGTGCTTTTAAAGCAGGATCTGGCGAAAGAGGCAAGCGTCTATTTTCAAAAGGCTCTGGAGAAAGATCCGGACTTCGCTGCAGCGCATATTAACTATGGACTGGCACTTTCAAGACAAAAAAAGCTCAATGCCGCTGTCGTCCACTTCAGTAAAGCCCTCCAGATAAGTTCCAATTTGCCTAGAGCGCAATTCCAGCTGGGAGCCGCGTTGGAAAAGCTGGGGAAGAGCGAGCAGGGTGTCATTCATATAAAAAAAGCATTAGAAATCGATCCGGATTATGCCGATGCACTCAATAATCTGGGTGGTAAACTGCTCCAGCAAGGCAAGACGCAAGAGGCGCTCGAGCATTTAACCCGGGCGCTCAGCATCGACCCGGATTTGGCGGAAGCCCACAATAATGTCGGTATTATTCAGATACAGCAAGGTAACCTCGACCTAGCGATTACGCACTTTCAGGATGCATTGCGAATATATCCGGAATTTGAGATGGCCAAGAACAATCTCCAAAGAGCGTTGGCGATCCGCGACAGCATGGACTCGGAAATTGGCGATGAGCAAAAAGAAATAGACGGCCGACCTGATGATCCCGATTTTCATTTTAAGTCAGGCAACCAGTATCTTCGCAAAGGAGAACTGCATAAGGCGATCATTGAATTTAAAAAAGCCCTGGTTCTGGAACCGGAATTTCTTGCGGCCCAGAACAATCTTGCCATGACTTATGCCGCTGACAGGCAATATAATGAGGCGCTGGCAGCCTTTAAAAAATTGATCGAACTTGCCCCCGACAACACCGGCGCCTATTACAACATCGCCGTCCTGTATGCTTTACAAAACAACGTGCCGGACGCCATTGTTTGGCTCAAGCAGGCCGTGGACAAGGGGTATAGGAACTGGGAACTGATCAAAACCGATAAAGACCTGGCCAATATCAGAAACTCGGAGGAATATAAGCAGCTGGTGGAAGGACGCTGATGGAATTGAAGATAGAAGATTGCCAATTGAATATTTGTGGAGGTCGCTTCGTTCCGTCATCTAAATATGATAGGATACCAAAATTTTAGATCATTTCAGTCATTTTGAATTTTTGCTCATTTTAACCTTTAGCCGCACCAAACCCATTAACATGGATAAAATATTGCCGAATACGCGTTTTAACACCTAATGAAATCTAAAATACTGATCTTGCTTTTGCTGGTCGGTTTTCTGCTCTTTTTTTATAAGGTCGGGGACCGCGACCTGTGGGCGCCGGATGAAGATGAATATGCCCAGATGAGCCGGGAGATGATCCGCTATGACAACTGGGCTTTTCCGACCGTCAACGGCCAGCCCTGGGCCATCAAACCGGTGCTCTACAACTGGCTCATCGCCCTGGTCTCGCTGCCGTGGGGGGATGTGGACGAATTCAGAGCCCGGGTTTTCTCCTCCCTGGCAGCGCTGGGCACGTTTTTGGCCACATTTTATTTAGGCCGACGGGCGTTTTCGACTCTGGCCGGACTGCTGAGTGCCTCCGTCCTGGGGACCAGCGTCCTGTTTTTGCAATACGCCCGTTGGTCCCAGACCAATATGCTGTCGACATTTTTCATGATGTTCGCGGTCTTTCTGTTCTACCGGGGTTACACCGAACCAGCAAAAAGGACCCTTTCCTACCTGCTGATGTACGCTTCCGTCGGCCTGGGGGTTCTGACCATGGGGCCGGTGAACCTGATTATGCCCGGCATGATCGTGTTTTTTTACCTGGTTGTCATGAAAGACATCCGCCATATCAAACAACTGCGTTTGGGATGGGGCATTCTCATCTTTCTGTCAATCACGCTGCCCTGGTATGTTCTGGTGAGTCTTAAAGACGGTTACGGCTTTGATCTGCTCATCAGAACCAATATCTCGCGCTATTTTGATACCTGGACCCATGCTCGGCCGTTTTATTACTACCTGAAGGACTTTCCCTGGGCCTTGGCACCCTGGTCGCTTTTTTTGCCGGGTGCTCTGGCACTCGCGTTTTCCAAACGTGCCCAAAAAGATCGGCCGGCGTTGAATTTTCTGCTGGTCTGGGTGATCAGTTTATTCCTGTTTTTTTCTTTTTCCCAGGCCAAACGACCGCAATACATCCTGGCAATCTACCCGGCTTTTGCCCTTTTGGTGGGATATCTGGGAGATAAGGCCGTGAGCCATTGGCAGGAGAAGTACTATCAAAAAATGATCATTATTCCGGCTGTGATCCTGCTGGGAATACTAACGCTGGCCACCATTGCCCTGCCGGTGATTACGGGCACTCTATTCAAAGACTGGCTTGCGCCCGCCCTGGGCGTGAGTTTGATCACGGGGGTTTTTGCCGTGCTGCTCGGGTTGGCGTGGCGCAAACAGCAGGCCCGCCGGCTGCTGTTTCTGCCGGCCGTATTCATGCTGGTCGCCACCCTCTATAGCGTCCACGTGCTGATCCCCAAATTGGAATATTACAAATCCCCCAAACCATTTTGTGATGAAATCGTTGCCAACTTAGAGAGGGGAGGACAGTGGGCGATGTACCGCTTCTACCGGGCCGCTTATGTCTACTACACCGACAGCTTTTGCGAGGTACTCGAGGATGATGCTCAATTGGAGGCCTTTTTAGATCGACCGACCCTGGCGCTGGTGGTTCTCAAGGAAAAGCACTATCGGCACATGGGCGATGCTTTCAAAAAAAGGACGCATTTGATAACTACAAGGAATATCGGGCATCGAACAATGGTGTTGATCGCCAATCAGAGGCCGTCCTAAAGGAAGGGAGTTTTATTAAGGAATATTTTTAACCCATCGAATGCAAGATCCAGTCGAGTCAGATCCTATATTATCTCACCACGAAGGACACCAAGATCACAAAGGGGATAAAACCTGACCACTACCTCTTCGTGACCTTCGTGGTAGTAATTGAACTACTTTAGCTTTCTGGATAATCGGATTATATCTTATGGGATCGGCCGGAATTTCGATGAAAAGCCTCTGATTCTATGCTCCATTCAAATCTTCTTTCAGTCGGTTGGGGATGTCCATACTTTCGTGCAAAACATTGACAATACCCAGCACTTTTGGGGATAGCTCCCGAAAAAAGATATAGTGATGTTCGTAGCGTAGGAAGTATATACCCATCACATCTCCGTGCTCAATTTTGCGCCACATATATTTTTTACTGGCAATTTCATCGATTGCCCCGTATAGTCCGCGGACGTATTTGTCGGCCTGTTTCTCCCCCCAAGTCTTATCGGTATAATGCCAGATTTCAATAATTCGACGCCGAGCTGCGGGATAAATCTTATGACGCATTGCTAGCCTTTTCTATTTTGGCGGCTTTTATAATTTCCTCTGCATCCAAAGGGACAAACTCGCTCTCATCCGCATTCATTCCGGGCCGGAGTTGATCCATAAGCCAACTCCACTTGCGCTCTTCTTGCCGCTGATAATCTCGACGAATCAGATCCCGCACGTACTCGCTGGCAGATTCATACAACCCATTAGGGCTGGCTTGTTCCTCAATAAATCGTCTTAGTTTTCCTGTAATCCTAACATTGACACCCTCAGCCATCTCAATATCCTCCTTAATAATTTATATGACAATATAGCAATTGTCCCACAAATTATCAATATTCTATAAATATTTTCACATGCCCGCTGACCAAAAACAAATCGGGCACCGGCCCATGGTGCTGATTTCCAGCCAAAAACCGCATTTGTTAAAATATTTTCATCACGAAAACACGAAATTCTTAAAGCACGAAATTTGTCTTTTTTTGTGTTTTCGCCTGCCCTGTTAAACCTTTTTTTCAGTTTATCCGGGGTTCTTTCGTGCTTTCATGATTGATCTGTTTGAATTCTTCGCAGGCGAATCCGGATTGCGGCTTTTACATCCGGCAACTTGGAAAAACAATTTTCGATAAGTCTATAGTAGGTTGGGTTGAGATCCCCAAGGGATTTGTTGGGTTTCGTTCCTCTACCCAACCTACAAAATACTATCTGATGTGGCTTTTTCGACTTCGGGATCGAAACCCAACGCCTTGCAATCGAACAGATCGATCTCATCCTTAATTTTTTATTTCGTTCCGAAATATTTTGATAAAAATAGATGGAGCGGAGCGACACCACAAATCCAAAATCCGAAATCCAAAATCTAAAATCAGCCACAACTTTTCAATAAAACACCCTATTCAAGATCATCGCTATTATGTCGCAATATTTAGCGCCTGCCCGGCACCTTTTTTCGGATTCGCACCCAGAAAGACAGCAGGTACAAACCCAAAAACAACGCGATGTAAAATTCCCGCAGTTCGCCGGATCCCAGCCGTTCCAGGTGCGGCATGGGCACCGCGTCGAAAAACGGCTTGAAAAAGCGCAGTACCAGCGTAAATGCAGCAGCCGGAATACAGACATAGGTCGGCCATAGCCAAAATTGCCAGTTTTTTTCAGGGTGCGACCAGACCTTGATTTTGTATCGCCTCCACAAGGGCAGTGCCAGGCCGCCGAGGACAATCCAAATTTCAACCAGTGCCTGGGGCTTCTGAAAAAGCCAGGGGGTGATGTTATGCAGGTTGGTCTCCTCCTGGCTGTTCAACTGCCTGAATACTTCAGGTGATTCCCACTTAAAAAACCATTGCCCCCAGCTGATCTCCTCGCCGGCAAAATAAATACAGGCCAGTGCCCATAACAAAATCCACCATCCCAACCAGGGATAAGGCAATTTTTCACGGTGTTTGAAAAAGGCTACAAGGCCGGCTGCAATTCCGGGTAAAAGAACCAGGACCGTGGCATGTTCGACGATTCCGCCTTCATCGTCCTTGGCCATCATCAACTGAAAAAATTCGGGATTGAAATATGCCTGGTAAATTAAGAACAGCAGCATCAAAGGCGGAAAGACCGCCCACAATAAAAGCGGCAGGTCTTGAGAAGGTTGATCTGGCGATGGTTTCATAGTCGGCATATTTTAGAAGAGCTGGTAGGGGTTGTCAAGCTCCCGCAAACCGTTCATTTTAATCAGCATTCCGAGATTGAAATAATTGCGGTTCGCATTTTGGTTATTGGAGATTGTAATATGAGATTTACCCTTCGACAATGATCAGGATGGTGAGTTCGTCAAACCACTTCTGATTTGGTTTTTAAGTTTTGGGGCTTTTATTATCTCAGGCGAATGTCTGTTGCAGCTTGGTTAGGTAATACATTCACGATCCTTCAACTATTGCCCTTTACCCCCTTGACACTCGGGTTCCTCGTTGCCTATCATTTAGTATCGTTAAACCTGGGAACCTTGAACCTCTGAACTCTGAACCTGGATTATTCAGTCATGAAACGCCGCACAAAAATAATAACGGCGCTGGTGGTCTTGATTTTGACGGCCGGCGGCGGTTACTGGTACTTTATCCAAGTTGCCCTGCCCCACTTCGGAACCGTCCGCGAAGGGATGCTCTACCGCAGCGGTCAGCCCCGCGGAGTGGGGCTGACTTGGGTCAAACATTACGGGATTCGAACTTTGATCAACCTCAGAAAACCGCACAGTGACGGAACACCTGAAGAAAGGGCCTATGCGGCCGAAAACGATCTTAATTTCTATAATTTTTCGATAGGCCGCAGCCATGAGGACATCGAGCGCACGGTCGAGCGCTTTCTGACAATCGTGGATGATAAGTCTAACTGGCCCATCCTCGTGCACTGTTCACGGGGCAAAGAGCGCTCAGGGGTGCTGTCCGCTGTGTTTCGAATCGAATATGATCGGTGGCCTAATGAACAGGCGCTCCAGGAAACATATCGTCTTGGCCTGGAGGAAGGCCATATGCCGATACCGGAAAATTTTATTAGAAATTACCGAGCCCGGTGGGATGATAACGGCAAAGCTCCGACAAAATCGTCAGAGAAGTTACCAGAAGTGCCCTGGCAGGATTGAGACCATCCTTTAAATGTAACTTCGTCTGGCCTTGAGCAGTAAAAATATTGAACATCGAACATCCAACGTCGAACCTTCAATAAGAAATCGTTTCACTCAATCCTTACTTAAATTAGACCGTTCGACAAAAAAGCTCACGACAGGCAGAATGCATTATTCGATGTTGGATGTTCAGCGTTCGATGTTCAATGTTCATTTGTTTATTCTTCGATTGATAAAATCAATTATAGCACCGGCACATTGTTCCGGCTTCCCCATCGGAACAAAATGTCCTGCATCGGCAACCGTCGCCACCTCGCAATCGGCAATAATCCCTTTCAGGCGATCCGCCGATTCGGCCGTAAACACATCCGAGTATTCCCCGCGAACCGCCAGCACCGGGCATGCAATCTGTTTGGCATAGCGCCATACATCACGCGGCACGGATTCAAATATTTGCGCTTCAAGCTCAGGGTCGCATTTGAGGACGGCCGTTTCCGCATCTTTTTCAAGCAGCCCGCATTCCAGGTAGGCCTCGATAAACTCTTTGGACCAGCTGCCGAAGATATCGCGGCCGGATGTAAAGCGTTTCACGATTTTATCGTACGAGAGCTCACACCCTGGGAATCAGCAAGTTTTGATTCCTTAAATCGAAATTCAATGTTCGTCGCTCAACATGGCACTTGCATATTGTTGCTAAATTGCAGTATTCATGATGCAACCCGAAACCAAAAAAGCGCCTAGAGTCTCTCTTGGAGGTTAGCCTACAATGACTGGATTTATATTTAATACTACCGGCAATCGCGTATGCCTGCATCGACTAAGAGTTGGATCGGTCCGTAACCTGAGGATCTTTTGTCTGGTGCTGATCTCCTGGCTGCTTGCCGCCTGTACGACACTGCCGGATCCAGGAATGAAAACATTGACCCTGGCTTACGAACCCCATCCGGATAGTCGCCTGGCGGTCGCCGCACGCGACCTGACCGGCCATATGGATGAAGGGAAATCGGGTTTTTTTAAACTGTTCCGCAATGACGATGCCATGCACTGGCGCCTTTTTCTGGCCGATACGGCGGAAGAGACTTTAGATATGCAGTATTTTATCTGGAAAGGCGATGCATGCGGCGACCTGCTTTTAGACCGGGTCATAAAAGCCGCAGACCGCGGGGTGCGGGTCCGTATTCTGGTGGATGACATCTATCTGCTTGGTGCCGATCGCACCATTGCCGCCCTAAGCCAACATCCGCAAATTGAAATGCGCATGTTCAACCCGGCGCAGCGGCGGACCAGTTCAATTATCCTGCGCGGCCTGGAAATGTTGGGCAACGTCGAGCAGCTGAATCATCGCATGCACAACAAGCTGATTGTCGCCGACAATCGCTTTGCCATCGTCGGCGGCCGCAATATCGGCAACGAATATTTTGGTTTGAATCCGAAACAAAATTTCACTGATTTCGATGTCCTGGCCATCGGCCCGGTTGCCGGGAAAGTTTCCGCCTCCTTTGACATTTACTGGAACAACCAATGGGCCTATCCCGGCGAGGCTTTATTGCAAAATTACAAAGGCCAGGATCTCTTGCCGCTGTTGCTGGAAGCGCTTCAAAAGGAGCAGATTAAAAATGAGGACCTGCTGGAGGAATTTAAGGAACAATATCTAGACCGGGGTAAAATGCTGCGATTACTTGCGGGCTACAAGAAGGGCGGCACGGCCCGGGTGATTTATGATGAACCCTTGATTGGGGAGAAAATCCCGCCAGCACAGTTAGTTGAATCCATAGATGAGTTGACAGACGATACCCACCAGGAATTGCTGATCTCTACCCCTTATTTCATTCCCGATGATGATTTTTACGATCCGGTGGCGGAACTGGTATCAGATGGCGTTCGGGTTGTGGTGCTCACCAATTCGCTGGCATCCACCAATCATCCCATCGTCCACAGCGGTTATAAAAAACACCGCAAAAAGGTGATTGAAATAGGCGTTGAGCTGTATGAATTGCGTCACGACGCCAGCGCCAGGGGAAAATTCGATACGCCGCCGGTGAAATCCAAGGCCTTCGGTCTGCACGCCAAATATATCGTCATCGACCGCCAATTTACCTTTGTCGGATCACTGAATCTCGACCCCCGCTCCATATATATCAATACCGAAATGGGTTTGATCATCGACAGCACGAATCTGGCCGCGGGCGTTGTCGCTGAATTCGAAGAGGAACTGCGCCCGGAAAACTCCTGGCAGGTTCTGCTGGATGATAATGACCGACTGTATTGGAAAGCGGGCGACAAAATCCTGCGAAGGGAGCCGGCCCGATCGTTCTGGCAGCGTTTTCAGTCCGCCTTTTTCGGCATGTTTGATCTGGATGATCAACTATAACTAAAGAACGCTGACCCAAAAGGCAAAACTTTGATATTGCTTAAGAACGCTGCCTGCGGCTAAAGGACAGCCGGTCTGATCAATAAAAGAAACTAATTAACATCGAACATCGAACGTCCAACATCGAACATCGAATAATGTATTCTGACTATTTTAGGGCGAAAAATTATTTAAATCTTTTTTGCTTTTAAGCAAAAATAATAAGTTAAATAATTTTGAAAATTTGCTTGAAGCTGCGAAAGAATCGGGGCTTAAAATAGTTAGGCAGATATTTGGGGAAAATAAAATCTAAAAAAGGGCTAGGAAATTTCAACAAATCTCCTAACCCTTGATTTTTGTGGTAGGCACGGGGAGATTTGAACTCCCGACTTCTACCGTGTCAGGGTAGCGCTCTCCCCCTGAGCTACGTGCCTTTAAATTTTTCTTCAAGTAACATCGGTAAAGCCAACTGTCAAGGAAAAATACTTGCGTATTGCACCTAACCGTTAAGAGGTTCAAGGTTGAGCGATTGTGTGAACGTTTATTGGGGAATCAATTCGACTCTTACCATATCCTCGGTTACTTCAAAAATATTGATTCCGAAAGAGACAAAATTTTGCTGCAATAAAGCGGCGGCCAAATCCTTGGTTTTTCCCTTGTATTCGACCAGCAACGTCGCTTCATTGGGTTTGATTCCCTTGACCTGGATCCCTTCAACACCTGAAATAGTGTTCATCGCCTTGCGAAACTTAACATAGGAAGCCAGATGTCCCGTGCCGCGTATCACCATCAAAACCTCTGATGGTTTGGCGGCCTGTTCCTGCCAGGCCGTGGTCAATGCCTCGGCCAGAGCTTGCCCCGCCAGGTCTCCGACATCCTCCAGGGCAGTTTGGGTGCCGCTGACATCATCTTCGCTGACCGCCACCGCTGTCCGAGCCAGGTCAATTACCGGCTCGGCCGACGCCGTCCGAATCACCCGGGCTGCGACGGTACCGTTAAACGATCGCATGGCCGAGCCCATTATATTGGTGGAAGGTGTAACAGATGATTCACCGATGATGACCACATCGGCTTTTAGCAGCGCCCCTAGCTCAGCTGCTTCCTGGTCCAGCAAATCCGGTTTGTCGTAAGCCTCCCAATTTATTTGTTCCCCGCTGCGGGCTAGCCGATGGTCGATAACACTAAACCCGGCTTCTTTGAGACGATCGACCATAACGGCCTGGGATACAGATTCGAAGTCGGCGCCTTCAACCCCCCACCAGAATCCGGGGTACAGATCCGTTAAATTTTGTTCGGCAATCAGCAATAAAACACTGGGCAGCGCAGTTTGAACCTTTAAAATTCCAGCTTCAGTTAGATACTGGGATATTTTACTATCCGATACGGAAGCCTCCACGATGACGTGATATGATTTCTCCCGGGCGTTCTCAGTTAACACCTTGTAACTGCTGACATACACATTCGTCTGATCGAACAATAATTCGTTGAGATTGGAGAAGTGCTCTACGAAAGCCTCAGCTTCCAAAAGCTCGGCTGTCATCAGGGCCACAGCCGTCTCAAGACCATCGGCGATGGCCTTTTCTCTGGCGTCCGAAACATCTTCGCCTTGCACGGTCGCGGTTCCAACCACCACGAATGTTTTGGATTCAGCGGTCTCCTGTGCCATTACTGCGACTGGAACCACCACGCCCCAAGCCGCTAAAGACGCCAACAGCATTAGTACGGTATAATTGGCAAATACTTTCCTCATATTATCTCGCTCCCGGTAGGGTTTAACATTTCGGCATAACCCTTTCTAATAAATGAAATCGTTTATAATTACAAGAAAGAAAGTACAAATAACCTTTCTCAAAGGGGGGCAAAGGCAGAGCGCAAAGCGCAAAGGGCAGAGCGCAGGGTGCAGGGCGCAAAGCGCTGGGCGCAAGGGGCAGAGCGCTTGGTGCAAGGGGGGGCATGCCATGGGGTAGCGGGCAAAGGACATAGCGCTGGGGGCTAAGCGTTTGGTGCATGGCGTGTTAAGTTAAATAAATGAAAAGAATAAGACCGTGAAGTTTGGGATATGGGGATTAAACGATTAATTTCAAATCTCGTAACGTACTCTCAGAAAAGTGTTTCCACATCTAGCTCTACATTGTTTTCTGTGCGTTCAGCGCCAGGCTCTTTGCACTTTGCGCTCTGCCCTTTGCGCCATGCGCTCTGCCCCATGCGCTCTGCCCCTTGCGCTCTGCCCCTTGCGCCATGCGCTCTGCCCCTTGCGCCACGCGCCATGCGTATCAACTACTGGCGTCTAGCCAGAGCGTAGTCCGCAATATCCAGCATAATATCTCGGGTCTGAGAGGACCCGAATATGGCAAGCGCCTGCTTGGCTCGATCAATGTAAGAGGCGGCGGCCTGTTCCGTATAAGCAAGTCCGCCATGTTTATCCAAGGCCTCGATCAAAGTTCGAAAATCTTCATGCGTAAAGTCGGGATTCTTGATGATTTGGATCATCAACTCTTTGTCGGCATTAGTCGCGTTTCTCAGCGCCGATATGACGGGCAGCGTCATTTTGCCTTCTCTGAGGTCAGCACCCACAATTTTGCCGAAATCGGTTGTCGACAAGGTGTAGTCAAAAAGATCGTCTGCCATTTGAAAAGCAATTCCTAAATTATAACCATAGTCCGCCAGGGCTTTTTCGGTTTCCGGCGGAGCATCTGCGATGATCGCGCTGACCCGGCAGGTAGCTTCAAACAGCATGGCCGTTTTGCGTCGAATGACCTCCAAATATTCATCTTCTGACAGGTTGACGTCGCCTTTTCGCATCAGTTGGTGCACCTCACCCTGGGACATGCTTTCAGTGAGCTTTGCCAATATCTCGATTACCCTGAGTCGGCCCGTGCCGGCCGCAATGGACAAGGCCCGCGCCAGCAAATAGTCCCCGACCAGAACGGTGATGGAATTACCCCAATTGGCGTGCGCCACTTCTTTGCCGCGTCGTAAGGTGGCGCCATCCACCAAATCGTCATGCAGCAGGGTTGCTGTGTGCAGGTATTCCAGCGATGTCGAAAAAGTCTTTTGATATTCGCCGGTGTAGCCGCAGAGACGGGCCGAAAGAACCATCAAAAGAGGACGCAGCCGTTTGCCCCCGCTGAACAGAAGATGCCCAGCCACCTCCGAGACCAGGTCCAGGTAAGGATTTAAATTATCGGCCAGGGCTTTTTCAATGTCGTTCAGGTCATCTTCAACAGCTGTCAGGATCTTCCGCTTCAGGTCAATCATACCGCCTCTCCCATAAGATCATACTCCATGGCATCGGTTACACGCATATCAGTAAAGCTTCCGATTTTCAAACCAAAAGGTCTGGGGCTGGTATTTATGTAAGAGATTCCATCGACCTCCGGGGCCTGGAAATTGGTGCGGCCGGCAAAGAGATTATTCTCCAGTGATTCTTCCACCAGTACTTTCACGATCTTCCCGATATATTTTTGGTTATTTTCAGAGGATATGCCGCATTGAGCAGACATGATCTGATGGTACCGCTCCCGGGCCACATTTTGGGGGACATGCCCGGGTAAGTTGTGAGACGATAGATCGTCGGAGTCAGAATAGATGAACACGCCTAGATGATCAAATCGCACATCTTCGGCGAAGTCCATGAGTTGCTCAAAGTCCTTATCGGTTTCGCCGGGGAATCCAACGATGATGGTGGTTCTGAGCACGGCATCGGGAACCTGGGTGCGGATTCTATCGAATAGACGAACAAGGTTGCCGCGAGTATAGCGACGCCCCATGCGCTTTAAAACGCCGGAGCTGACATGCTGAACGGGAATGTCAAAATAGGAACAGATATTGTGAAATGAGGCAACTGTATTAATAAATGAATCTTCAATACTTTCCGGATGTCCATAAAGCACCCGGAACCAAGGTCGGTCGACATGTTGCTCACGAGCAAATTTGATCCCGGCAAGTTTTTCCATGAGTTGACCCAGGTTGACAGGTTGCACCAGATCCCTGCCGTAGGCAGTGGTATCCTGGGCAACCAGCACCAATTCCTTGGCACCGCCGGCAACAAGCCTCTTGGCCTCGGAAACGATATCTTCAGGATGCCGGCTGTGTTGCTTGCCGCGCAATTTGGGAATTATACAATACGTGCAGGCCTTGCTGCAGCCTTCAGCGATTTTCAAATATGCCAAATGCGGCTGGCTTAAATCCCGCGGCGAATCTTTACTTTGCATAGATACGAGATCCGGGTCCGGCAGGATACATTGATTGGTGAATTTCGGATCTTGTACCGCACTTATAATTTGATCATATGCCCCGGTACCCAAAAAAACATCCACCTCCGGCAGTGAGGTTACGATATCCTCACGGTAGCGCTCCGGCAGACATCCGGTGACCACCAGGCGGGTGCAGATGCCTTCTTTTTTATATTCCGCCAATTCCAGAATGACATCAATGGACTCCTGCGCAGCTGATTCAATAAAGCTGCAGGTATTGACAACGATGGTCTCGGCATCCGCAGGATCATCGGTCAAAGACCAGCCGGCATTTTTAAGTCGGCCGTTCATAATTTCGCTATCCACCTGATTTCTAGCGCAACCCAGGCTTTCCAGGTACAATTTTTTCATCTAGCAAAAATAGGTATGCATCCCTTATTGTCAATGCATCTTCAGACCGGGCGCACAGCTGCATCCCGGGCGGTGAATATTGATTGTTTGAAGGAGGATCTTTGACGGGGGCCCGGACACCGGGGAGGTAAAAGAAAAACGTATTTTTTTTGCGCTAAATTAATGTTATTATAAAAATATCCGATAATAATGACAGACCAAATCCAACTCATTGGGAAATATCTATGCAAGATACGATAACTTTGAAAAAGTATAACATCACGATTGCAAGGCTTCTGGATGTCATATTGACCATGAATGAAAACCAGCAGAAAATAGTATTACAGCAGGCCGAGGATTTGGTTAAAGGTGAAAGAAGGATTAGTGAGCGCACATCATGTGACTTGCGGGTTCACTTCGCAACTGCTGACCGCGCCCACCGGGGTGTCATTAAAAATGTAAGTATGACAGGGGTGTTTATTGAATCCCAGGCGCCTGTAATAATTGGAGAAGAGGTCTTGATGGCGTTTAAAGTGAATACCAATGCCGCGTCTGTAAAACTGAGGGGTGAGATTGCGCATGCGACACGCTGGGGAATTGGTGTCGAATTTATTGTAAAAGGCCCCCTATTTGACCAACAGATAAAAAATATAATCCGCAGCATCAAATAGGCTGTTGGGGTTTTTTCAATCCCGTGTGATTTCAATAAATATACACTAAATCCCTAAATTCCTGAATCCCTGAATCCCTAAATCCCTGAATCCCTGAATCCCTCAATCCCTCAATCCCTAACCCGGATAAACCGAAAATACGAAACTCGAAAATCGAAATACGAAACAAATCCGAAATCCCAAAATTCAAATGTCTCAAACGAAATTACCGTCGCGACAAAGTTGCATTCGGTTAAAATCTTTGTAAATGCTTGTTTGTTAGTTCTTTACAAAGATGCCAACAATTGTTTTGCACAATTTGCGCAAAACTGAAGTGGTAACTGTCAAATACCCAATACCTAATACCCAATACCCATATCCGAGATTAGGTTACACGCTGCACTTCTGCAGATGCCCTGGCGAGCAGATCCACGCCGGTATCTTCGCTTTCAGGTGAATATTCCGACCAGCCGAATTCAATTGTAGGACTGAATCCATCGGTTTTCAGCAGGTTTTCTTCTGAAATCCGTTTCATATGATTGCATAAATGCTGCGCCTCATCGAAGGAAGTATGAGGCATGAGCAGGGTATAGGATTGCCCGTCGTATCGATGCAGGGTGTCCCAATCCCGAATCTCCGCGTTGATAATATTTCCCACAGCGCGGATAATACGATCCTTGGCTGCACGGTCCAAATCGCTGTATACTTGCTCAAAACCTATCTTCATGAAACAGAAAGATAGGCTGATGCGGCAGTATCGCGCGCGTTGGATTTCGGTATCAACGATTTTTAAAAAATCGCTTCGGTTATATAACACGTTCGAGTCGCTATGGGATTTTATTTCGCTGAAACATTCCGTTAGGTTTTCCAGACGGTCACAGGTGATACCCATCAGGTTAATGAAAAATTTTTGGGCCGTGGGAGGATATAGCCACTGCAGTCTCTTAATCATTTTCCAATCGATCTGCAATAGTTCAACGGAACTGGTCGCCATGACGGTTGCCGATCGCGGCGCCGATCGCAGAAATCCCATTTCACCCAGGGCATCACCGGATTTCAACTGATTGATCAGCACCCGGCTGCTGGGAATCGGATCCGAATCGTCCTGGCTGACAGGATCATAAACGTCCATGGTCCCCGATATAATGGCGTACATGCTTTCGCTGACATCTCCTTTATGGAATAAAACGTCCCCGGCTTCGATCTTTTTAAGCGATCCGGCCATAAGGATATAGTGAACCTGGGTGCGTGATAATCCGTCGAAAAGCGGAATTCCCCGGCGGGGCTCCCGGCCAAGCTTCAATTGAATCAAATCCCACAAGGTTACCAGCTCGATATGCTGTATCAGAGAAGGAAGCAGGATCAAATCACCTATCAATGCCGACAGGGAGGTGATGATCATCATCACCCCAAAAATAGCCGTTGGCTTGAAACTTGAAAACAACAATATTGAAAAAGCCGCACACAGGGTAATCGTCGTGAAGATTATCGGTCTTCCGACCTGGTGAAGCGTGTCGCGAATGGCCCGTTTTTCGTCCAAATCTTTTTTGAATTCCCGGTTGTACCGGACCAGGTAGTGGATCGTATCGTCCACTGCCAGACCGATGGCGATGCTGGCAATCAGGCTGGTTACCATTGAAAGTTCAATTCCAAACCATCCCATAATTCCGAAATTAATGATAATGGGAAACAGGTTGGGCAATATGGCGATCAATCCCACTTTGCTGGACATAAACAGAATGAACATGATGGCAAAAACAAGAATCAAGGTGATGCACAGGCTTTTGATTTGCCCGATGGTAAGCTGATGGCTGCTGGCGGCAATGACCATCCCCAGCCCGGTTACCGACCACTGCAGGTCTTTGGAAAAATTTTGTTCCACGAATGCCAGTACTTTTTTCCGCAGCTGAATAAATTTGCTCGAACTCGACAGATGCGTCAGCAGGAGGATATTGGTTTGGGAGAGGTCGGCTTTCATAAACCGGTTGAATATGTCTTCACCCAGCACCGTCTTGAAATTATTCAACACCATCCTGATTTCAAAACCCTCTTGGGGCAGCCGGTAGTATTCCGGTTGGAACTGGTTCAGAACATAATTGACCAGCTTCAGGTAATCTGCAAAGGACAATGTTTTGTCGACACCCTCCAGGCTGGACAGAAACTCCTGGAGACGTTCAATGTCGCTCAAATTCCGGGGATTTTCGAAAAAATCCGCCGCCCCGCCTCCCATGGCAATATTAATGGGGAAACTGCCGGATAGATCCTGGTAAATGTCGTTAAAATTACGCCTGACCGGGGCATCATCTTTTAGATATCCGACCGGATTGGTCTCAACCTCAATCCGGAATATTCCGATGAGGCACACCAGGACCACCGCCCCGATAACGGGTAGAACGATTTTCTGGTGCTTTAAATTCAAATCGACGACCTTATCGATAAAGCCGGTAAGGATGGGTTTGGCATCGATGTGCCGGCCGGCACTTTTAACAGGCAGCGGCAGAAATGACAGCACCGCCGGCAGGAACGTTAATACAATGACCAGAATGCTGACCATGCCGAAACATGAGAAAATCGCAAACTCCTGGATGGCCGTGATACGATTGGCCAGAAGCGATCCGAGTCCGATAACCGTAGTTAAAACCGCCAGCAAGGTCGGCAGGGAGATATTGGCAAACGTACCATAGGTTGCCTCAAACGGTGAATTAGCCGCTTTGATATTTGCCAGATACTCGGACACGATATGCAGACAATAGGCTGTCCCGACAGCCACTAGAAAAACCGGAACGATCATCGTCAGCATTGACAGCGGTATTCTGAGATAGGCCATGAGTCCGAATGTCCAAACCAGAGCCAATCCCACACAGATCAGCGGTATAAGAATATACCGGATTTTGCGGAACAGGACCAATAGAATGACGGCAATGACTAAACAAGTAATCGGGGGGAGCCGGAAAAAATCCATCTCGGTATAGCGGGCCAGGGCTTCTGAAACCAGCGGCATCCCGGTCTGATATAGCTTAAGTTCAGCGGACGCCGCCTCCAGCATCTGCCTGACACGCCGAATCACGGCCTGGGGTTCGGCCCCGTCTTTAAGGACCAGGGTCAGCGCGGTGGTTTTGCCGTCGGTTGAAATCAGGTTTTTAAGGAATAATTCCGCCTTTGACACCACGGCGTGAAGTTTTTCCAAGTCCCAATTACCGGAAACATCAATCGCCTTCTTGATCTCAGGCAGGCTGATGACGCGCCGAACGCCTTCGATTTTGGCCGCCGTTTCACTGAGCAGCTCGATCTTGCGGAAGGTAAGCGGGTCGAATACATGGTCACTTTTTATGACAACTCTGATTATCTCGTCGGAACCAAAAATTTCCTTAAAATCATTGTAGCGTGCGGTTTCGGGCAGGTTCTCAATTTGAAGGTCATAGACGGATGTCTTAAAGGAAAGATTCGGCAGATGCCAGGCAAATAACCCGGTGATGAGTGCTGTCGCTGTGATGACAAAAAAGGGTCGCTGAAGTAAACTTTCGAATTTTTTCCCAATCGATAGCCCCATGGAAATCCCTTCTTTAATTGGATCTCGATCGACTGATGATGGCGGAGCCGATCATCTCTGGTCCCGGGCGGCGGGATTTTCGACTGGCCCGGATAACTGGAATGTTAATTTGAAGTACTTCTTATTGAGTGTGTCGAATTATGTCAATCGAAATTTTCTCTCATTGCACCACCTTAAACCGTTTCGAGTAAAAAGTGCCAAGGCTGCCGTTGGGTCCCTCAGCGATAATCAACCCTTCGACCCCTTCGAGATGATTGATTAAATCAAGTCCCTTTTTCACGCCCATTACCATAACCGCGGTGGCCAGTCCATCGGCCAGGATACAGTTGGCGGCCAGAATCGAAACGCTGACCACGCCGTTGGAAACCGGATATCCGGTTCGCGGATCGATAACATGGGAGTAGCGGATCCCATCGACCTCAAAAAAATTACGATAATCCCCGCTGGTGGCAAAGCCCTGATTGCTCAGTTCGACAACCTTGTAAACGTCGTTGAACGCCGCATCTTTGCGCGGACGATTTATCCCGATCCGCCATGCTTTGCCGTCCCGCCGCTTGCCGGATGCATATATCTCACCCCCGATTTCAACCAGGTAGTTTATAAACCCTGCCTGGCGGACCAGGGTTGCAATTTGATCAACGCCGTAGCCCTTGGCTATCGACGATAAATCAAGGGTAACGAATTTGTTCTTTTTCACCAGGACGCTGTCCGGCCGGATGCGGATATTTTCGAACCCGATTTCCGGCAGCAGTGCTGCGATTTTTCGCTGGCTGGGCGCAGTGCGTTGGCGCCCGGTACGCCCAAAGCCCCATAAATCCACCAGCGGGTTAACAGTTGCATCCCAGGCCCCTTCGGATAGCTCAAAAATTGTTTGGGCCGTCGACATGACCCGCAGAAAATCAGCCGATATTTCAAAAGCCCGGCCGGCCCGCTTCATGGAGTTAAAACGGCTGATTTCGCTGTCCTTTTGATAGGTGGACATGCTGTCGTTGATGGCCGCCAGGCGGGCATCAATCCTTTCTTTCAGTCCGGCAATGCCCGTATCATTGTCGGTCACCACTTTGACATGGTAAGTCGTGCCCATCGTGCGACCCTGGATAAGCTGCTCGTCCTGGGCGTTGCAGAGAGCCGGCGCAGATAACAGCAATATACTTAAAACTAAGAATTGAGTATACTTTAGCATATTCTAAAGTCAAGCAACGCGGCAAGGCGCAAGGCGCAGGGCGCAGGGCGCAGAGCGCAAAGCGCAAAGCGCAGAGCGCAGAGCGCAAAGCGCAGGGCGCAAAGCGCAGGGCCCAGTGCGTGGAGCGCTTGGCGCCGATGGTTTTAGACGAAGTTCATTCTGAACGTTCGCTTATTTAATTGATTTCCTGAAATTTGTAATCTGCCGACATAATTTATCTAGATCATCTAGGTTTTTTTCTAAACTTTCGGTTCCTATTAAGCCACGCCGTTCTAATAGGATCAAGATGTTCGCATTTTCAAAGGTTGATCTACGAGCAATATTCAAATAACTTTTAAACTCTTTTTTGTAAGACGATCCAGAGCCCTCAGCAATATTATTGGACATGGACATACCCGAAGCTCGAAGTTGCTCGGCAAATCGGTATAATTTCTTTTCTTCGAGCACATCGGCGATATCAAAAAGCTCATCAGCGATATCAATTGCCAGTTGCCAAATCTTCAAGTCTTGAAACCTAAATTTTACCATCATCCCTCCTCCCACTAATCGTAGTTCCCATCCCGCTCTGGATAATCGCCACGCCAGTATCCAGCCCTTTGCGAATTACCCCTGCCCTTTTGCGCCGTGGCTCATGCGCTCTGCGCTTTGCGCCTTGGCTCATGCGCTCTGCGCTATGCGCTTTGCGCCATGCCCCATGCCCTCTGCGCCATGCGCCATGCGCCATGCGCTATGCCCTGCATTTTCAACAAATGCGCGGCAGCTGCTCCCCGGCCAGCATATCCACGATGCGTTGTCCGCCGATCCGCGTCTCCATGACGACTTTACCGGTGTGGTCGGCCACTACTTCCCCGATGACGGCGGCGTTCTTGCCAAAGGGAGTCGCAGTTACGGCCGTCAATACCGCCTCTGTATCCTCTGCGGACACGAAGGCCAGCAGCTTACCTTCATTGGCCAGGTACAGGGGATCGAAGCCCAACAGCTCACATGCGCCGGCGACTTCCTTTTTAAGGGGGATTCTGTCTTCATAGATTTTGATGCCGACCCCGGATTGATCGGCAATTTCATTTAAGGCTGTGCCCACGCCGCCACGGGTCGGATCCCGCAACACATGAACCTTATCGCTGACCTCAAATATTTGCCTGACCATGAAATTCAACGGCGCGGTATCACTTTTCAATCCGGTCTCAAATGACAGCCCCTCACGCTGGGTCAATACGGTGATGCCATGATCTGCGATAGTGCCGCTTAAAATTATCCGATCGCCGATCGCCGCGTTGCGGCTGGCAACATGGATGGATGATGGTATCAAACCGATCCCGGAGGTATTAATAAAAATTCGGTCCACTGCCCCTTTGGGCACAACTTTGGTATCGCCGGTAACCACGCTGACTTCAGCCGCGCGGGCGGCCGCACCCATATCGTCGACGATTTGGCCAAGATCAGCCAGGACAAATCCCTCTTCTATAATCAACCCGACGCTAAGATACAAAGGAGTCGCCCCGCACATGGCAAGATCGTTTACGGTGCCGTTTATTGCCAGATCACCGATATTACCGCCCGGAAAAAAAATGGGATCCACGGTGTAGGAGTCCGTGGAGAATGCCATGCGCTGTCCATTGAGGTCAAAGATGGCCCCGTCGTTTAATTCCGCAAGTATGGGACTGTCGAATACCGGCAACAGCAAGTCGGTGGTCAGACTATGCGAGATCTTGCCGCCGCTGCCATGGTCTAAAAGAATTTTGTCAGATATCATAAAAATGGTCCGTTGTTCGTCGTCCGTTGTATGTTGTCAGTGGTCTGTTGTCAGTGGTCCGTGGTCCGTTGTTAGTTGCATGTGGTAAATTTGAGATCATTTTTCGACTCTAATCGCGGCTAAAAGCCGCTCCCACAAATCATCGTCAGCGATATTTAGAGATCAGGATGTTTCTAATATAAGCCCCCAAGCATAGCCGTCACCTTCACACCTTCTTACCTTCTGTCCTCTGCCATCCGTCCTCTGACCTCAATCCTCAGCACTCAGTCCTCTGCCCTCTGTCCTCTGACCTCTGCGATCTGTCTTCTGTCATCTGACCTCTGTCTTCTGTCACCCAGCGTGGTATTTATAATACGCCGCACACGTCCCCTCGGTCGACACCATGCACGGTCCCACCGGATCCATGGGGGTGCACACCTTGCGAAATAGCTTGCATTCGGGCGGAATTTTTTTACCGATCAGTATCTCACCGCAGGCACAGCCGGATGGAATTTGGGGGTCCGGAACCCGGATGTCAAACTGCTTCAGTGCATCATGCGCGGCGAATTCGTCTCTAATTTTCAAACCACTGCGTGGAATCGGGCCAATCGCCCGCCAGCAGGCATCGGCCGGTTCGAAGATGTCGGTTAGAATCTGCCGGGCTTTGGCATTGCCCTCGGCGGTAACGGCCCGCGGATAAGCATTTTCGAGGCCCGGATTGCCGGATTCGATCATTTCGGTCAGCATCCGGATGGCCTGCAGGATATCTGCCGGCTCAAAACCGGCGACCACACAGGGTGTTTTATATTTTTCAAAAAACGGCCGATAGGCATCCAATCCGATGATAACCGACACATGGCCGGGCAAAATGAAGCCGTCTATTTTTACATCGTCCAGGCTCATCAGCGCTTCCAAAGCCGGCGGCACCAGTTTGTGGGCCGATATCACCGAATAATTTTCGATCTGCAATTGAGACGCCTGCTGAATGGACGCCGCAATGGTCGGTGCCGTCGTCTCAAATCCGACTCCCAAGAAGACTACTTTCCGGTCCTGATTTTTTTGGGCAACCTCCAGGGCGTCAAAAGTCGAGTAAACCACCCGGATATCACGGCCTGCCGCCCGTTCATGTTGCAGTGAAGAAACGGATCCTGGAACTCGCATCAGATCACCGAAGGTAGTCACGATAACATCATCGATCCGCGCCAGTTCGATAAAGGCATCGATTTCATATTGATCTGTGACGCATACCGGACAGCCCGGACCGGAAAGCAGGGAAATAGTTTCCGGCAGCACCGAGCGAATGCCACTGCGAAATATCGACACCGTATGAGTCCCGCAGACTTCCATCAATCTGATAGGGCGCCGACTAAGATTTTTAATTTTTTCGATGAGTTTTTTTGAAATTTTTGAGTCCCGATATTCTTCGATATGTTTGAGTGGCATAAGTAATTTTCCCTTTAAGTCGAAAAAATTAAAACTGAGCGCTGCGCTTGAAGAGCGTTTCACTTGATGAGCGCTTCGCTTGATGAGCGCTTCGCTTGAGGCAAAACAGTTAATATATAAGTTACTGCATATACCTGATAGTTTAAAGGTTATGTCATTTTTACATTAAAATAGAAACTCACTAGTCTCAAGTCCCGTAGGACCGCTCCTCGAGTGAAACGCGCCTCCAACCGCCGCAGGCGATGCTCCTCGAGTGAAACGCTCATCAAGTGAAGCGCTCTTCAAGCGAAGCGCTCAATAAGCGCAGCGCTCCTCAAGCGAAGCGCTCCTAACGCATGGCGGCAGCTTTTATCGCCGAGAGCACTTAATTGCCTGAACATTTTTCATTAATCCACTAGGATCTTCCCGCCACCGCTGCCGCCACCACCGCCTGCCCCAGGCTGATACCGCCGTCATTGGCCGGCACCTGCTGGTGGTCGAACACTTCGAATTTTTTTTCACGCAATTCTTGAATCAAACCGCTCAACAAAGTGGCATTTTGAAAACATCCCCCGCTCAGCACAACCCGGTTTAAGCCGGTATCCCGCCGAATAAAATCGGAAAATTCGGCAAACAGACGGATCAGGGTACGATGAAATTTGGCGCTGATTTCAGCAACCGCCACCCGGCGTTGCAGATCTGCCACCACGCCTTCGATGATCGGCGACGTCAGGATCCGACAATTATCACCCGGCTCCCATTGAAAGTCATACACCTCTCGAGTCGAATCCGCCGCCAGCATTTCAAATTCCATGGCGGCCTGCCCTTCAAAATTAACGTGAGTGCGAACCCCGCAGATTGCCGCCACACCGTCAAATAGGCGGCCCAGGCTCGAGGTGAGCGGAGAATTGACCTTTTTGGACATCATTTGCCCGAGGATCGTAACCTTCTCAACTTCGATCTCTCTCAGCAGGGGCAGATCCAGATTTTGGAAATCATCACCGAAGGTATCCCGGAGATAGCTGACCGCCATTCGCCACGGTTGTTTGATGGCTGCAGCACCGCCCGGCATGGCAATAGTGGCCAAATGCCCGGCCCGCTTAAATTCAAGGCTGCTGGCAAGCAAAATCTCCCCGCCCCATATGGTGTCGTCCGGCCCATAGCCGGTGCCGTCGAATGCCAGACCGATCACGTCTCCCTCAAGCTTGTGCTCAGCCATGCAGCTAACCACATGGGCATGGTGGTGCTGAACCTGAATTTTCGGAGTTTCCGGCTGTTCCGCCGCAAACTGACTGCTCATATAATCCGGGTGCATATCACAAGCCAGGATTTCGGGATCGAGGTCAAGAATCCGTTTTAAATGGTCGACGGTCAATTGAAAGAAATCGAAAGTGGCAATATTTTCAAGGTCTCCGATATGCTGGCTTAGAAAAGCTTTATCCTGTTTGGTAAGGCAGATGGTATTTTTGAGTTCGGCGCCGCAGGTCAGGATGGGAGGCGCCTCTTTTTTCAGAAAAATCGGGATCGGCACAAATCCCCTTGAACGCCGGATAAACCGCTGGGCCCCGGCGACTTGCCGGACGATCGAATCATCACTGCGCAGATAAATATCGCGGTCGTGAATTAAAAAATAGTCTGCAATCCCGCCTAGGCGGTTAAAGGCATCCTCGTTATCAATCGAAATCGGTTCCTCGCTCAGATTGCCGCTGGTCATCACCAGGGCGGTAAAATTGTGCTGCAGCAGCAGGTAATGCAGCGGGGTGTATGGCAGCATGACCCCAAAATAATTATTGCGCGGGGCAACTTGATTCGAAATTGAATTGGGCACCTTTTTTCTTAAAAGCACAATCGGCCGCCGGATAGAGGTCAACAACTGTTCCTCTTGCAGGCTGACGGCCGCATAGCCGCGAATGGTCGCAAGATCGGCCGACATCAGGGCAAATGGCTTTTCCTCGCGATTTTTCCGGCGGCGCAAGCGCCTCACCGCATCACTGTCGCCGGCATCGGCTGCCAGGTGATATCCGCCAAGCCCTTTGATCGCCAGGATATGGCCCTGCTTCAGCAGTTCGACCGCTTTGCCGATTGGGCCGGGATCACCAATCATATTTTTGCGGTTGTCAAAAAGTCCGACATGGGGTCCGCAGTCGTCACAGGCATTGGGCTGGGCATGAAACCGCCGATTCGTGGGTTCATCATACTCGGCCTGGCAGACGCGGCACATGCCGAAATGCCGCATGGAAGTTTTGGGCCGGTCATAGGGAATATCGTCGATGATGGTGTAACGGGGTCCGCAATTGGTACAATTGATAAAAGGGTAATGAAAACGCCGGTCAGCAGGATCCAAAAGTTCAGCCAGACAATCGTCGCACACTGAAACATCCGGTGAAATCAGGGTGGACATTTGGGAGTTGCCCTGGCTTTTAACGATGGCAAAATCAGTATATTGGCCGGCGGTGGCGGTTTGACCGGCTATATCGACGATGTACGCCAGGGGTGGGGCTTGAGCGCTTAAATCAGATTCGAAGGAAGCGATTTGCCGGGCCGGGCCTTCAACGTGGATGGATACACCGGAAGAGGTATTGGACACCTCCCCGTTAAGACCATATTTTCGAGCCAGCTGAAAAACAAATGGCCGAAAGCCGACGCCTTGAACAATTCCATTAACTTTCAACCGTTTGGCAACAATATTATCTGTCATGATAAAAAAAGCTGCCCATCTCTTAATTTGAGCGACTCATCGAAACAGCAAAAAGAACTCAGCTAACCAATTATCCAGCCGCGAGACTACCGATGGGCAAATTCGAAGTTCGAAATTCGAAATTCGAAACAAACTCCAATGACCGAATTTTCAATGACAAAAACCAGGACTGGACATATCGAATCTCAAAAACATAGATCACGAAAGCACGAAATGACGAAAACACGAAAATAGTCCAATAAATTTTTCATGTTTTCCAGCTTCCGTGTTTTCGTGATCAATTCGCACGCGGATCATAAAATGCAGAAAAGAAAAAAATAATCTCTTAAAACGGACAGGCCATTGTTTCGAATTTGGGAAATTTGAATTTTGTTATTGTTTCGGATTTCGAAATTCGTGTTTCGGATTTATTCTATCTCGTTTGATTCTCCCCCTCCCGACTCAACAAATGCAGCGGCCTCTTTTAAAAATTTCAACGTTTCCATCACCGTAGCTTCATCAATTTTATGGATGGCAAAACCGGCATGGACGATTACATAATCGCCGACGGCGGCATCTTCTAACAGCAGCATGCTGGCTTGCCTCTGGACACCATCCACATCAATGGTTGCCATGTTGTTTTCAATGCGGGTTATTTTGGAGGGGATTGCAAGACACATTATCAGTTAGTCCTTTCTTATATGACACTCCCAGACGATCAAGCTCGACCAATACCATTTGAATTACCGGTTCGACCTGGGCCTGGATGGGTGGGGTTAATTCGAGGCTCTGGGTATCTATATCTTGGGGCTCAACACCGACAATTACCGTCTTCGGTACTTTATCCAGCGCCCGGCATAGCGTTAAGGCCTCCAGAAAATCGACCTGGTGCAAGGAATTCTTGGCCCGGATTCGATCGGGAATGGCATCTCCTTCCAGCCGGTAGAGATCGCCGGGATTGCCTTTGTTGCGGATCGCATCCACCACGATCAGATGCTCCGGTTTTGAAATCACCCCCAACAAGTTAACGCCCAACACTCCGCCGTCGACGAGCAGCACATTATCCGAAAATTCGTACTGCTTCTCCATTTTTTCGACAACTCGCACCCCAAACCCCTCATCGGAGTAAAGAATGCAGCCAATGCCCAGCACCATCACCTCTGCGGCATACAGCGCATCAAACGGACTTTCACTATCTGTATTCATATATCAAATAATTTCCCATAAAAATTTTCTGCAATAAGTCACAATGTAGCAGCTTACAATATGTCGAGCTAGCGAGTCAATAGCGGAACCCGGATGAGCTAGGGTTCCGTCATTTAGGGAGATAAATAACTAATTTTGCGAAAATCACCTGCTTAACAAAAATCATGAAAAATCCAAGTATCAAATATCAAATCTCAAACAAATTCCAATGATCCAATTTCAAAAATCCAAACAAATGATCCGTCTGCCATTGCGCCCAATGCCATCATCCCCAATTCACCGGATTTTACATTGTGGTGAGTTTTGGTTTTGGCGCATGTTTTGGTCATTGAATATTGAGATTTGAGATTTTTTTGTGATTTGGTGCTTGAGAATTGAGATTTTTTTGTATTGTAAAATTTTATCAATGCAACTGGTTTAGAATTTACATTGAAATCACCCTGCCGGACGGGCCAAGGATCTAAAATTCAATCTTCATTCTTCAATCCGTAAAAACACCACAGCCTCCCATAAAATCAGGAGGCTGCGTGATTTCGATCGCTAATTACAGTGCTTTGATCTTGTAAACCTCGTTGGAATCCGGGTCGATAACATGTACGCCGCAGGCAATACACGGATCAAAGGAATGAACTGTCCGCAAAACCTCCAGCGGTTTCTTGGGATCCGCAACCGGAGTGCCGATCAGGGCTTCTTCGACCGGACCTAATTTCCCGGCCGTATCCCGCGGACCCAGGTTCCAGGTTGAAGGAACAACATACTGGTAATTTTTGATCTTCTGGTCTTCGATCTGGATCCAGTGACCCAGCGATCCTCTGGGGACATCGTTGAGTCCCACACCCATGGCGCTGTCGGGCATCTCATAAGGTTGGTAGGTCTCGGTATCGCCGCTTTTAAGGTTTTCGACCAATTCCGTAATCCAAACCTGAACCCGCTCGCCGATGGCCAGGGATTCAATGCCTCGGGCAGCCGTTCGGCCAAGGGTTGAGAACAATGCAGCAGCCGGCACGTTGAGAGTCTTTAGGACATTATCCACAATCGGCTTGATGTCCTTGTGCCCCTTGGCGTAAGCCACCAGCACCCGGGTCAGCGGGCCTACTTCGCAAGGCTCACCCTCGTAGCGCGGCGCCTTGAACCAGGAATATTTGCCGTCGCCGGGCGTATACTTCGGGTTTTCCTGCAGCGGTTTGGTCTCGCCTTCGTAGGGATGTTTCGCAGCTCCGTCACTATACCAGGCACGCGTGACGTCCTCGGTAACCTTGTCTTGATGGGCCATTTTCAAACCGGCAAGATTACGCTTCATAATCACGCCCCGGGGCATATACAGGCTTTCGGGTTCCTGATCGGTCTCGGGAAACTCACCCCATGCCAGGAAGTTGCTGGTACCGCCGATGGCGCCCCAATCCTTGTAAAAGGAAGCTACAGCCAGAAGATCGGGGATATAGACGTTTTTAATGAAATCCTGGGTTTCTTTGGTGATGTAAAGAAATTCAGCGATCCGGTCCGGTCTGAGATCCCTGACGCAGGTTACACCGCCGACCACCAGGGATTGTGGATGCGGATTTTTACCGCCGAAGATGGCATGCATCCGGGCCGCTCGGGCTTGCAAGCGCAAAGCTTCGATGTAGTGAGCGGCCGCCATCAGATTGGCCTCCGGCGGCAGCTTGTAGGCCGGATGCCCCCAGTAGGCATTGGAGAACGGACCCAGCTGACCGCTGTCGACAAAGGTCTGGAGTCGCTGCTTGATGCCTTTAAAATAAGAACTGCCCCCACCGGGGCATTGCTGACATTGTCTGACAGCGCCGCTGTCTTTTTGGGATCGGCCTTGAGCGCGCTGACAATATCGACCCAGTCTAAGGCGTGCAGATGATAAAAATGGACGATATGGTCGTGCTGAAACTGGGCTCCCATAAGCAGATTGCGAACAAGTCGGGCATTTTTGGGAATTTTGACGCCCACCGCGTCATCGACTGCCCTCACCGAGGACAGAGCATGGGTGTACGTTCAGACCCCGCATGAGCGCTGCACAAAATGATGTGCATCGCGGGGATCACGACCCTGCAGGATAAGTTCAATACCCCTGAACATCTGGCCTGAGCTCCAGGCGTTGACCACTTTGCCGCCGGCCACTTCAACTTCGATTCTGAGGTGGCCTTCGATTCTGGTAATTGGATCTATCGTAATTCGTTGTGCCATATGATCTCCTCCTCCTATATCAGAAAGGCTTTAATTCCATTCTTAGGCTGCCTGCCGTTTACAATTCCTCGTAAAATGGAGTAAAATTATCCCAAAATGCCGGTTCGCTGCAGCCGATACAGGGGGCCCCGGCTTCAATCGGCCAGCTGGTGCCGTCGTTGAATTTAGCAATTGGACAGTTGTTGTAAGTTTCCGGACCGCGACAGCCGACTTTGTAAAGGCAGTACCCGGCCGCAGCTTCAGCGGAGCCGAATTCCTCAACAAATTCGTCATTTTCGAAATGCGACCGACGCGGGCACTGATCATGAATGGATTTGCCGTAGGCAAACATGGGGCGTCCCAGGTCGTCCAACTCCGGCAGTTTTCCCAGGAGGAGATAGTTGACAACCGTGCCGACAAAGCTGACCGGGTTGGGCGGGCAGCCGGCAACATTGACCGTTTTGATGCCCAGCGCTTCGCCGACACCTTTGTATCCGCCCGGGTTGGGGGCCGCGGCTTGAATGTTGCCGAATGCTGAGCAGGAGCCGATGCAAATGACCCCGGCCGCCTTGGTGCAGACTTCTTTGCCGATTTCCAGAAATGTCCGTCCGCCGATTTTCCCGTAGCCGCCGTTAAACTTGGTAGCGATGGCGCCTTCAACGACACAAATAAATTTGCCGTCGTATTTTTTCACTGCCGCATGCAATTGGTCTTCCGCCTGTTGTCCCGCTGCCGCCATAATGGTCTCATGGTATTCAATCGAGAGAATTTCAAGAACCAGATCGTCCACATAGGGATACTGGCTTCTCAAAACCGACTCGGAGCAACCGGTGCATTCCCCAAAATGCAGCCAGATGACCGGCGGCCTCTGGGCCGGCGCGGCAAACACCTCCGCTACTTTGGGAACAAATGAGGAGGAAAGTCCCATGGCTGCCGTGAGGAACGTGCAGTACTTCATGAAATCCCTCCTGGAGACGCCTTTGCTCTCCAGTCTCTCATAAAAAGCCTTTTCGTTTTCCATTTGCACCTCCTTAAATCGTTAAAAGTCTACAGCAATTCACACAAGTTTTCCTAAATATATAGCTATTTATGGAAACAAGATATAAATCAACCATACCATATATTTTGATTTTATACCATATTGCCATGATAGGAATTAATAATCAAAATATATAGTTTGTGATAGCATGCAAATTTATCTTATTATTTAAATTTAAGCGGCGGGAAGAATAATTGCTGTAGGGTGACAGCATATTCTATAATGCAACTAACTCCGTGCATTTGTATCTTTATTATGTTATCGGGAATGACATGTCAACCCTATTTATCGTTCAACGGCGGTGCCTTGAGCCGGGCAATGCCGTCAAAGCCCTGCAACTGGGGACTTTATCGACGATTCCGGCCTTCATTGGCACGCTAGGTTGCAGATCCCGCAACCAGCTTGAGGGCCCTTATTCAGAGGGGGTGTTGTCGGAAGGTGCGGGGGAGTGCTAGTTTTCAGCGGCTCGGTTTCCGGTTACCTCTTATGAACTACAGCAAATTCATAGCCATTCAGGTATAATTTAACGTTTTGTGGGAGTGGCCTCGATTCGACTGAGCTCGTCGCAGGCCGGCCACGATTACCCGGGTAATCGCGGTTGGAAACCGCTCCCACGATCCGTGAACGCACGATTTACGGATGAAGTTTCTTATCCGATCAGACCGGCTGCCCTTTAGACGGAGGCAGCGCTCTTATGAAACTACAAAAAATGACGAATGAAAAATGAATAATGACGAATGATGGAATCGCTTCGCTCTGTCTTTTAAAAATAGACAGAATACATTATTCGATGTTCGATGTTGGACGTTCGATGTTCGACGTTCATTAGTTTCTTTTATTGATCAGACAGGCTGTCCTTTAGCCGGCCTGCGACGAGCTCAGCCGAATCGAGGCCGCCGCTCGTGTGAAACATCTATATTAACCCCAAAACAGGGTTTTTAAATCGTGCTCGTCGTCGTACTCGTCCACGTCCTCGATACTCTGAGGCTCAAAAGCTTCGAGGACGAGCACGAGCACGAGGACGAATTGGCAAAAGAGTTCGCAAGAAACTGAGTTGATTTGGCAAGTTTCTTTCACGACCAGACTGGATGCTCGCGACCTGCGGCGGCGCTGGCATCGGAAACCTGCCAAGTGGGGCATTGCGGCCCCACAAGGGCCGCTTTTCTCGAGCGCAGGAAGGAAAAACAGCCAAGGTTAATTTATCCATAACCCGTTAATATGTTTAATATTTCAATTGCCGCTATCGCTATCGGCATAGTTTTCATCAGCGATTTTCAAGGACGAGTTAATTTTATTAATTTCTTCTTTCTCGCTAAAGGATTCATCGTAATCGTCTTCCAGAATATCATCAAGATCCTCCGTTTCATCCTCGACCGGCTTGGCCGGTTTAACGGCGGCCTGATTCTTGGTCAACAAATTAATATCGTCAAAAAAAAGTTCCATCGATTCTTGATCCTGCGAGGTGTGCAGTTCAACGACCGCCTCAGCGATCTGCTCGGCATAGATGCCCGGCGGATACATATTGTTGGTTCGCAACGCATCGATCAATTCATCTTTGCCGGCTGAGATGGCTGATTTAATCGTTTCGTAGTCATAAGCTTCTTCACAAAGCAGCGACAGCATTTGTTTATTCAACTCGGCAAATTCCTGGATTTTTATCTGTTTATTTTTTTTGTCGTTCAATATCAAATATTTTTGTTTCATAGCCGTAATCCTTAATAATTCATTGTACTTGAATTATCTATCAAATTGTATTCCTGGAGAATAAGCTGATTTTTTGAAACCATAAAATAACGAGCATGTCAACCCGCTCGGTGCAAGAAATCGCGCACCTAAAATGCAGTAGGAAAGTAATTTTAATAACGCAAGGTATTATTCAAAATTCTCGACAGTGGAGTATTGGAGTGCTGGAGTACTGGGGGATTAAAATAAGATATCAAACCTTCATCCAATATTCCAACACTCCAATACTCTACAATTTATAAAAAATTTACACCCGCACGCTGGATTATCTTCTCTTGACGGGCTGTTGCCCAAATCGAATTTTATTTGCTGACGCCGCCTCACCTTGTGCGCCAAATTTTTGGTTTTTTTCTTAAATATTTTTACAAACGTACAAACAGTAATTGATTACGTCGACTACTTATG
>Ga0209367_1000782_pt1 | contig 35335 bp, 27 predicted proteins | sample WorMetLIZISLAND2_FD_187412 | JGI IMG/M metagenome (GOLD analysis project Ga0209367, IMG submission 187412) | Marine gutless worms symbiont microbial communities from Max Planck institute for Marine Microbiology, Germany - Olavius geniculatus... ... | reverse complement strand
GATCCCCACTATCGATATGATGATTATCCTCATTATGAGGCTTTCCGGAATCCGGCTACGCAGAACCAAATCATGGGGACTCGAAGACATCGCCTTAAATTAATCCTTTAAATGGTAGATAGACCCGAAAAGTAATTGGTAAGGACTCTATTAAGAAAAGAGAATATTGACAGGATTTACAGGATCAACTGGATAAATGAATCCTGTTAATCCTGTAGATCCTGTCAGAAAAAAAATAAATGGACAAAAAACATATAGGGGAAAAATATGTCATTGATGAAGCAAATCGTACAATGTGTGCCGAATTTCAGCGAGGGACGCGACCTGAAGAAGATCGAAAAGATCGTCGAGCCCTTTCGCGCCAAAGACGGCGTCAAACTTTTAGACTATCAAAATGACGAAGACCACAACCGGGCCGTCGTTACCGTGGTCGGTTCCCCCGAGCCCCTCAAAGAAGCCATTATCGAGGCCATGGGGGTCGCGGTCGAGGAAATTGATATGCGACGGCATCAGGGCCAGCACCCGCGCATGGGCGCCACCGATGTGGTCCCGTTTATCCCGGTTAAAAATGTTACGCCGGATGAAGCTGTCGCCATATCCAAAGATGTCGCCCGCCAAGTGGCTGCCAAATATGATTTGCCGATTTTCCTGTATGAAAAATCGGCCACAAGTCCGGCCAGGCAAAATCTGGCAACCGTTCGCAAGGGCCAGTTCGAAGGTATGGCTGAAAAAATCAGGTTGACGGAGTGGAAACCGGATTACGGCCCGGCGGAGATCCACCCGTCCGCCGGGGTCACCGCCATGGGCGCCCGGATGCCGCTGGTGGCGTACAATGTCAATTTGGACAGCGATAATTTCGAAATTGCCGACCGCATTGCCAAACAGGTCCGGCACCTCAGCGGCGGGTTGCGATACTGTAAGGGCATCGGTATTGAATTGAAAGATCGGGGAATCGTCCAGGTCTCCATGAACATGACCGACTACACCAAAACGGCTCTCTATCGCGTTTTCGAGCTCATTAAAATAGAGGCCCGGCGCTACGGTGTCAACGTGGTCGGCAGCGAAATCATCGGCCTGGTCCCCATGGAGGCCCTGATCGACACGGCGGCTTATTATCTGGGATTGGAAGATTTTTCCATGGAGCAGGTTTTGGAATACCGTATTTACGAATAGCTCAGAATCCGGCATTCGGTATTCGATATTCGGTATTTTCAAGGTTATCGTTCCTGAGTAATTCTTTATCAGTTCAAATTCGAAATAAGAAATCCGAAATTCGAAACAAATCCGAATGACAAAAATACTAATTTTCCAAACATCCAGTTTTTCAATCACCACTATTTTCAGATTTTTTTTGTTGGCGATATTTAGTTGAAAATAGCAAAAATATTTTCTCCTGTTTTAAACATTTGGTCATTTGAATTTATGATTTGTTTCGGATTTCGATATTCGAATTTCGGATTTAACTAATGACTTTATCAGAAAATATCCAAAAGGATTATTTAAGATGAACGGCAACATAATCATTAAAAATGCTTCGGAGATAGTCACCTGCAGCGGGTTTGCCGCCAAAAAGGGTCCGACAATGTCTGAGCTGCACATCATCCCCGATGGGGTGGTGGTGGTTCAGGAGGGCGTTATTAAAGCGGTCGGAACCACGCAGGAAATTGACATAATGCTGGGCAAATCCGGGTTCGATTTGGCCGAATTCGATACCATCGATGCCGGCAACAAAGCCGTGCTGCCCGGATTTGTCGACTCGCACACCCATTTCATTTTCGGCGGCGACCGGGCGGAGGAATTCTCCTGGCGCCTGCGCGGCGACAGTTATATGGATATCATGCAGCGCGGCGGCGGTATCCTCAATACGGTGCGGGCCACCCGGGCCGCCTCGGCTAACGAATTGTTGCAGGCCGGCATTAAACGGCTGGATTCCATGCTGTCATTTGGTGTCACCACCGTTGAAGGTAAAAGCGGTTATGGGCTGGATCTGGAAACGGAAATCAAGCAGCTTGAAGTCATCAACCACCTTGACGGCATCCACTACATCGATATCGTTCCCACGTTTCTGGGCGCCCACGCGGTGCCGGAAAACTTCAAAGGCCGGGAAGATGAGTTTATTGACTATATGACTGCAGAAGTCATACCGCAGGTAGCCGAGCGCAAATTGGCGGAGTATTGTGACGTATTTTGTGAAAAAAATGTATTTTCCGTCAGCCAGTCCAGGCAACTGCTGTCCGGTGCCAAAGCGCTGGGCCTCAAGCCCAAACTGCATGCCGACGAAATCGTGCAGCTCGGGGGCGCCGAACTGGCGGCCGAACTCGAGGCGACGTCAGCCGATCATCTGCTGCAGGCCTCCGATAAAGGCATTCGCCAGATGGCCCAGGCCGGTGTCGTCGCTACCCTGCTACCCGGAACAGCCTTCAGCCTGAAAGAACCATACGCCCGGGGCCGCTTTATCATAGACAGCAATTGCGCGGTTGCCCTGGCGACGGACTTTAATCCGGGAAGCTGTTTTTCGGAATCTATCCCGCTGATAATTGCATTGGCAACCCTGTATATGGAAATCTCGCCTGAAGAGGCGGTCTCGGCTCTGACAATAAATGCAGCGGCGGCGCTTGACCGGGCCGATGTTATAGGCAGCATCGATGAAACCAAACAAGGTGATTTGGTAGTGCTCGACTCACCGAGCTACAAATACATTCCCTACCATATTGGCGTTAATTCGGTGGAAAAAGTCGTCAAACGGGGAAACCTGGTTTATGACAAGGAAGAAGGAGGAATGAAATATTGCTGACCAATCAAAAAATTACTGTTTTTTTGGATAAGACCGCCTCGGGTACTCCGGTGCCGGGCGGTGGCTCCGTTTCCGCCTTGAGTGCTGCCCTAGGAGCGGGCCTGACGGAAATGGTCGCAAATTTGACCATTGGGAAAAAAGGCTATGAGGCGGTTGAAGGCGAAATGACGGATATTGCCGACACGGTCCGGAATCTCAGAGAAAAACTAGTAACCGAAGTCGATAGGGATTCCAATGCCTACCAGGATGTTCTGGCGGCCTTTAAATTGCCTAAAAACACGCAGGAAGAAAAAGCACAGCGGGCCGATGCGATCCAGGAGGCCATGAAAAATGCCGCCCGGGTTCCACTGGGAGTGGCCTATGATGCCCTGCAGGTAATGGATCTGGCGGAGAAGGTAATTCGAAGCGGCAACCGCAATGCCGCTTCGGATGGCGCGGTCGGGACCATGATGGCCCGTACTGCCGTGCTGGGCGCCTTGTTCAATGTTAAAATCAACCTGGCATCGGTGAAAGACCAGGCGTTCGTTGAGGAATTAATGGGCGAAGTCAAAAAGATCGAAAAACGAGTGCACGAACGGGAAGCGGAGATCCTGTCATATGTAGACATATGAGAGAAATTGCCGGAAATCGGATCAAAGCTTCTTAAATAGTGTCAGGTAATTATAGGGTCCCACGTCCACATAGCGTTCTTCCGAAAAACCGCAGGGTACAAGCAGATCGCCGACTTCTTCGCGTGACAGCCGGATATGGATCGGTGGTCCCGGCGGGCCATCTATTTTTTTAAATTCAATGATGGCCAGCCAGCCACCGGTTTTCAATACCCGGACCACCTCATCCAGCACCTCTTGTGATATTCGATCTTCGACAAAGTCGTGTAAAACCGTGGCCATCAGGCAGACGTCCACTATCTGATCATCCACCGGGATATGCTGGCCGGCATCGCTGACAAAGGTTTCGATATTCGAAGCGTTTTGTTTTGCGGCACTCGCCTTTAGTTGTTCAATTCCCTCTTGCCACAGGTCAACCGCATAGACCGTACCCGCAGCACCGATTTTTTCCGAGGCTATCAGGCAGTACGCCCCCCGGCCGCAGGCGACATCCAAAAACGTAATGCCCGCTTTCAGATCGAGCTCACGGAAAAAGGTCGCGACATCGATGAGGTCAAAACTGCTTTTGCCAGCACCGGTCGGTTTCCCATGATTGTGTATCATTTACTTGCATCTCCTTTTTAATTCACCCCCACCCGGCCTCCCCGCTTGGCTGAGCTTGTCGCAGACCTTCAAAGGGGAGGAGATTAACTTTCCTCCCCTGGTGGTAGGGATCGAGGGGGGTATAAAATTGGTACGAACCTTTAAATTTTAGACACATCCGTAATTCTTTTGTCACAATGGTCTCACCGGCACGCAGATGTCAACAATATGTTTATGCTCAGGGTGCTCTTTGGGATCGTTGTGGTTGAGTTCATAGCACAGGCGATCGTCAGGTTGATATCCACTTTCGGGCATCCAGCCGCCCATCAGCATGTCCCAGGCAGCTTCGTATTCATCGGCTGCAATTTCAAAGCTCGCCACGGCGAACTTCCCGCCGGGCACGGCCATGCTGCTGATTTCACCATCCGTCGGTGTGCCCTTGGGAACCGTAATGCAGGCGCTGGTTCTAAGCTTGCCCTCGTCCGTAATTTTAGGGTCGTCATGGTAAACGGTCAGCACCTGGGTTTCAGGAAAACGCAAAAGACCCCTTGGGCCGGCCCATTTCATCAATTTATCGAACAGGCTCTCAAACAGCTCACTATCACCCTGGTAAGGGCCGATGTGGCGCACATAGGCGACATTTAGTTCCGGCATTTCTTTGACTTCGACCTGAATTTGTTCTTGCTCGTTCATTTTTATCCTCCATATTGGGTTTTGGGTTCGATCACCAATGTAGAAGGAGTCGATGGCGAAGTCTTTGCATATCTTGCCAATCAGTTGATCATATTTGCTTTTCGTTTGACGAATCTTGCTATGGCGAAGATGACCACCGGCCCGCCATTCGCTGGCACTCATGCGGAAGGCCTCTTTGAATGTCCTGGCAAATGAAGCGGACCCGGAAAAACCGCAGTCCAAAGCAATTTCAGTGATGGAAGTTTTAGGGTTGTCAAGAAGCCGGGCGGCTGCTTTTTCGACGCGATTGCGCTGGATGAAATTGTTTAGGGTTTCACCCATCAATGATTTGAAGAGCCGGTGAAAATGATATCGTGAAAAATTAGCGACCCCGGCCAATGTTTCAAGCGAAAGATCCTGATCCAAGTTGTGTTCGATGTAGTCAAGGACCCGGTTGATACGGGAAATGTACTCTTGCCTCAAATATTCCTTTCGATCTTCGTTCTCCATCGTTCCCAAAATTATAAATCTCGTTTGAAACTTTAATGAATGACGAATGTCGAATGTCTATTGACGAATGGTGGAATCGCTCCGCTCAGTCGTTTTAAAACAGACCGTTCGACAAAAGACTCACGACTGGCAGAATACATTATTCGATGTTCGACGTTAATTAGGCCCTTAGCAGGGTTTTCTGACAACATGTTGTACGTTACTGAAGGTGTCAGGTGTCAGTGTTCAAGTTTCAGGACTTAACACCTCGGTTCCCTGACACCCGAAACCTGAAACCTAAAACCAAAGAACTGCGCTATTGCTGACCCAATGGGGCCACTTTTTCCAATCGCGTATAGGAAAAAGCCTAGTTTCTTTTCGATTAGACTAGACGCTGGCGGCCACCGTTTGCTCTTGAACAAAAATCTATTGGCCTCGCTCTACCCGGCTGGTCGAAAGCACCAGCGGCGCAGCCCGCGGTAGTAAAAGACCTGGAGGCCCAAAGCCAGGTAAATGAAATCCCGAATCAGGGTTGTTTCAGTGGTCATGGTTGAACCTGATTCCTGGGCTCCGAAACAACCGCAGTCAAATTCAATCCCCCGGATCAGGTTCACGGATAGCAGGACAATAAAGGCCGCCAGCAGGCCATTGACGATTAGAACGGCGGATCGGGAATATATGCCGATGATCAGCGCCAAGGCCGTCGCGAGTTCGAGAAAGGGCAGCATGATTGCAATCAGGTTGATGAGTCCATTGGGAAACAGATCATATCCATGAATGATTTTCGCAAAATCCGCCGGGTATAAAATTTTGTGGTAACTCGCGTAGATAAACGTCAAACCGAGTATCCAGCGTGCTGCCAGCTCCAGCCAACTGTTTTGCAATAGGCGTTGAACTCGTTCATTCAATGGGATAGCCCTCAGCCTCCCAGCCCGGAAAACCATCAATCATCACACTAATGTTCAAATAGCCACGTTCCATGAGAAGCTGTGCCAGGTGATGGCTGTCCTCGCAGGTCCTGCCCGAGCAGTAAGTCACGATCGGGCGTTCGAGGTGGTGAAGCTTCGAGAAAGCATCGATTCGATCATCGTATTGCCCGACCGGCAAGGAAACCGCGCCTTTTATATGGCCGTCATTGAAATCTTCAAGGGACCGTGCATCGACGAATAAGACCTGGCCGGAGTCAAAAAGTGATTTGGCGAAAAGGACATCGTCAATTTCGAGTTCGTCCATAATTACATGATTCTTGCCGGTGGCACCGACAACACCCTGAGATATATCCCACTGACCCACCAGAGCAATGCCATTCGGTGAAAAATAGTTGACGCCGAATGCCGCAATTACTGAAATCCCGATGATGATGCTGACTTCTTTTAATGTTTTCATGAAAACACGGGTGAGTTATGGTACAAAAGGTTTCAGGTGTCAGGTTTCGGGTGTCGGGGAGCAGAGGACAGATGACAGAGGACCGAGGACGGATGACAGACTCGTGCCCCCAACTGCACCCCTCTTGTGCGCTACATTGAAAGCGAACTGCAGAATATCGAATATCGAACCGCAGAATGTCGATGGGTGGAATCGCTTGGGGCTTCGCTCTTTAGGCTTCGTCCCGCGGTATCGCGGGACTACGACCCAACACGTCGAGCTACGACCCCACACGTCGCTCAGTCTTTTTAAATGGACCGTTCGACAAAAGACTCACGACAGGCAGAATACCTTAAATCCAAAATCCGCATTCCAAAATCTAAAATTTGCTTTTTGAAGTTTCTTTTCCGATCAGACCGGCTGTTTTTTTCTGGCGGTTGGTCTGACACCTGAAAACTGACACCTAACATCCAAGACCTTCAAACTGAGCCTAGGCTGCTCCACGAAACGACTTTTCACGAGTCCGTTCCCGGAGAGCGAATAGGGAATTAACTACCTGTTTTTAAAATATATATCTCTCTTAGCATCGACATCAAAGGATCAGTTGCAATATATCCGGGAACACTGAAAATCGGTTCCCCCATCTCTGTCAGAAAAATAGTGGTGGGCAGCCCGGCAACCCCATAACTGCCGGCCGTCTGCGGTTCGCGGTCGGTGTTTACCATGATCGGCATGTAATTTTCATTCAGAAAACTGATCAACGCGGCATCCTTAAACGTGGTATTGGCCATCTTACGGCAAAACCCGCACCAGTCGGCATAAAAGTGAAGGAACACCTTCTTTTTTTCGATTTTACTTAATACCATCCCTTCTTCATATGACCGCCAATTGATGCTGTCTGTGGCGGAGGCGACACCGCCAAAACCCAGGATCAAGCCAAGAATCAGTAGTCGGATAAAACGCATATGGGTTGATTTCATTTAAAACGTTTCCTTTTGCCAATTTTTCAGTCAACAGTAGATCTAATTAATTAATATACAAATGCAGCCGGATATTGTCAATTTGAGATAACGGTATACCGGGGTTCTAGCGATAGTGATAATTGCCTTAAGATCTCGATATTATAACCTATCGAAAGTGATCCGATATCGATTTTAGAATTTGGAATGCGGGTTTTGGATTTGAGGTATTCTGCCGGTTTATTAAAAAGATAGAGCGGAGCGAAACCATCGATTCAAAATCTAAATATTCAACTCCGGCACAAAAAATCGATATTGACAACAAAGCTCTCTTACGTTACCAGGTTGGGCATTGGTGCAGCTTAATTGATGTCGCCATAGGCTGGGCTGCCTTGCTCCGACCTAACACGGAGAGCGAAGTCGGACGTGTCGCGGCGTAGCTTCAGCGAAGCCGGACGTGTCGCGGCGTAGCTTCAGCGAAGTCGGACGTGTCGCGGCGTAGCTTCAGCGAAGTCGGACGTGTCGCGGCGTAGCTTCAGCGAAGTCGGACGTATCGCGGCGTAGCTTCAGCGAAGCCGGACTTGTCGCGGCGTAGATTCAGCGAAGCCGGACGTGTCGCGGCGTAGATTCAGCGAAGCCGGACGTGTCGCGGCGTAGCTTCAGCGAAGCCGGACGTGTCGCGGCGTAGGCTCAGCGAAGCCGGAAGCTTGAATCCCATGCGCATTCAGCATTTTCTTTTGATGCGCTCTGAAAAAGCGATATCTTATCTTTTTCTTTCCGATACCCGAAATTCGATACAAGAAACTCGCAACCCGGAACACGCAACACGCATCACGCTATGTCAATCAAATGCCACTTCTCGCAGCTGATCATCCCGAGTGACCCCGTATACGCGGCGGCCGCAAGCAAATATGCCACCGAAATCGCGGGAATCATCGGATTTGATTCGCAGGATATCCAGACGATCGCATCCGGCTTAAACCAGGCCATAGCGGCCCTTATCGAATATTCTTTCGAACCCGGCGAGCAGGCAACCCTGCAAATATCCTGCGAACGCATTCCTGAAGGGCTAAAGGTCGTAGTGAAAGACAAAGGACTGCCTTTTGGTGAATCACTGCCGGAACCTTCACAAATAGCCACCTTACCTTCCTCAGCAGCTACTTTCGGCGCACGAATATTTCAACTAAAAAAGTATCTGGATGAAGTGTCGCTGCATAACCTGGGTCACGACGGCAAGGAAATCGTGTTGATTAAGTACCTTGCATCAAAAACGCTTGCCGATTACCGTGCCGAGTGCGAGTTGGATCCGTATGAGCCATCCCCACCAGAACTCGCGGCCGGCAATTTTGAACAAAAATTTATGGTCAGACGGATGAAGGCTTCGGAGGCTGTCGAAGTATCCAAAACCGTATACAAGGCTTATGGATACACCTATGCCAGGGATTACATGTATTTCCCGGAGAAATTAATTGCCCTGAATGAAAGCGGTCAAGTTCAATCGGTGGTGGTAGTTGTCGGAGATCATGAAATTGCCGGTCACTGCGCCGTGCAGTACTGGGAAGAAAATCCCCGGGTCGCTGAATTGGCAGCCGGTGTTGTCAAACCTGAATACCGCTCGCGCGGTTACTTCGCCCTATTAACCGAATACCTGGTCAATGAGGTATGTGATAAAGCGCTTTTGGGTATATTCGTGCACACGGTGTCCAACCACACCATTTCACAGAAGGTCGGCCACCAGGTCGGTCTCCATGATTGCGCCATCCGCCTGGGTCTGGTGCCGCCTTCCATATCATTTAAAGGATTTTCGGAAGCACTTCGACAAAAACCGAGCATATTGATCCAGTTCAGGTACCTTTCGCACCCATCGACTCTGACCCTTCACCTGCCGGATTCGCATCAGGCTATTGTTGCGGCAATCTATGAAAACCTGGGCATTGCGCCCGAATTTTCGGGCAATTACGCCAACCGCAAACTCGACAAGCGGTCGGTGTTCAAGATCCAGGTGGTTGCATCACTGAACTTTGCCCGCATCTTGCTGGACAGCTATGGCCCAAACACCGTGGCAGAAATCAAGGGTAAGCTCAAAGAGCTATGCTATAAAAAGATCGAAGTTGTTAATTTATATCTGAATATGTTCGACCCCCTGACGGCCGTCATGACCGAAGAATTCGAAAAACTCGGATTTTTCTTTGCCGGTGTGATGCCGGGCGGTCTTGCCGGGGGCGACGCGCTGATATTGCAGTATCTGAACAATGTTCCCATCGATTACAAGGAAATTAAGGTTGCGTCGGATATGGCGCATCGCATCCTTGGCCACATCAAAGCGCATGATCCCAATTAATCCGCTTCGAATTCACCCTATCGGATAATAGCCGTGACTTGCCGGTGGTGTTGCGTTAGGCTGTTTTACACGGGTATCTAAAATTGGCTCAGGCAAAATGCCAATGCCTGAAATTTGGAGCAGCCATTAGAGATCTAAGTCGATTATTTGATTATTTTAACGACCACCATCGTAATATCGTCTTCTATTTTAGTACCATGCAGGAAACCATCTAAAGACTTAAATAGGCCATTCAGTATTTCATTGGCACTTGCGGATGGATTCTTCCGAATTATTTCATAGATTGGCTCTTTTCCGAACATTTCTCCTTGATCGTTTCGCGCCTCCCAGAGGCCATCAGTGCTAAGAAAAATAATTTGTCCTTTTTTAAGTGATATTTTTGAATATTCCTCAAATTTCCAATCTTCAATTACACCAAGGGCTATCCCCAATCCACTCAGTTCTTCAAATGTATCAGAGTGAGGATCATAAAATATGCCCGGGTCATGGCCAGCCCGGACCCATTGGAGCGACTTCTTGGCCAGATCAAAGGACAAGTATAACATGGTAATAAATTGCCCTGATTCCTCTACATCTTTTACCATAAGACGGTTTACATCCGTTATAATGCTACCGATACTCCCAGGTAAGGAGGATCGCTGTCGCAAAGAGGAGCGAACTGCTGCCATAAGCAAAGCAGAAGCAATGCCGTGTCCTGATACATCTCCGACTGCAATACCGATTCGTTGCTGCTCATCGCTATCGCTGACAATGAAATCATAGTAGTCACCACCGGTTTCATCGCAGTAAATGCTTCGACCCGCAATTTCCAAACTATCTGACCTTGGATACTCATGCGGCAACAGGTTTTGTTGGACCTCTTGTGCCAGATATAGTGATCGCTTCATCCTGTCCTGCTCTTTCAAATCTCGAACCATGTTGTTGATTTGATCCGAGATGACACCGATTTCATCGCCACGCGACACCTCGACCTTCAAATCAAAATTCCCCTGTCCCACCTGGGCAACGATGCTTCCAATTTCTACTAATGGAACAACTATCAGTCGATTTAGAAATAAGATAAGGCAACAGGCGATCAGAACACCGGCCAGTATCAGGATGACGCTCAACGTGAAACCGGCTTTCTTTATTTGCAAGTTGAGAGCGGCGGTCGAAATCCTTAAATGTAGTACGCCCAGGGTGTCTTTGCTTGTGCCGTGGCACATTTGGCATTCAGATTCATTTTTAAGGGGATAGTAATATTCGAGGTATTGATTTTGTTTATCTTCAAATTTAATCGGCTTTTTTTCATTAACAATGTTTTGAAATCGCGGGGTATCGAGTTCTTTTTTGGTAATTCGAGGCGTTTTTCTAAATTTAAAAGCCTGCTGATGGGCATTCACGACATCCAGAGTTTCATAATCATGAAATGCAGTTAAACCATTGGTGCGATACAGATCAATCTGTTCTAAACCCTCAATCTCTTGCAGGCTGCGGATGGTTCGAACGGCGATGGGCGCTTCGCCGCTAAGCATGATTGATCGGATTGCGCGTTCAATGGTTTGAGCATTGGTGCGCAAAGTGCGGTCCGTGGCAGCGGACAGGCTTTTGCTGCTGCTGGACATTGAAAGAAAGAGAACGATAACAATGGTGAATAATAAAAATAAAGCGATGAATAAAGTGATTTTGATGTGGATTGAAACATTTTTCATAGGGGGATAATCCTCCTACTTTTTTTCGAACGTAGCGCAAGCGCTGACTGAAAAACAAATCCTAAAGTAAGATCATCGCGATGGCGGGTTGAATCATGGTCTCCCGAATACAAGGGACATCCGGCCGGGTGGGAGTATCTTCCGTGATAGGATCCCTGATGTTTCGCAGAAATCCGCAGCAGTCTTCGAATTAGAATTGAGAATTTAGCGATTTATGGCTCGGCCAGGCGTTTTCGGATTTCGTCTACCGGTACCCAGTGCATATTTGGATATTTTGGGGCTCCGCCATTTTTTAAGCGCCCAAGATTCTTTACGGTTCGGTGATAGTTTTCGCGATGGATACCCTGGACCGTACCCCTGAATCCAAACACAAAATAGACCTGCCCGTTTACCATGTCCAAAACATTAAAGTAGGATTTAGCCGTGAGATAGCCTTTGCGGTGAAGTGCATTAAATTGTCTGGCATATTGCTCATATTCTTCGATTTTTTCAGTTTCCTCTCGCTTGGCAATATCCACCACCAGCACTTCGTATGGGCTCGCATAGGTCGGCGAAATAAATAATAAGCTGTATACCGAGGCAATTAATATGAAACAAGGGTGACGACTACTAAACAATTAATAAGAATTCCCTTTATTGAAAAAGAAGAAGGAAACATTTAAGACCGCGCGCGGAATCTTAAAGCATCACAACATGTCGCGTTTGCGAACATGCCATGCAGATATTTGTTCGAAGAAAGATGTGTAAAGTTCAAATAGCAGATGTCGGCTTTGCTGTCAAATCGGTAGCTTCGTTCAGTTTTTCGCCGGTGTGATCAAAAGCCCTGATATTGTGGCCCGCTACCAGCATCAGTTCAGTGATATGATGGCCAATGATTCCGGCTTAATTAAGAGGAGGTTCAGGTCGGGAATACGAGTGTAACGGTAGTACCAACATCAATCGTGCTATCGATTTCAATGCTGCCGCCATGGGCCTGCATAATCGTCTTGCACAGGCTTAAACCCAAACCATAGCCGCCGGTGTCCTTGGTGCGGGATTTATCGACCCGATAGAATGGCTCGAAAATAAACGGGAGTTCATCCGGTGGTATCCCGCTCCCGTCATCTATGATTTGCACCACGATATTGGGTGGTCGTCGACTCACCCTGATTTGCACCGGTTCACTGCTCGGGCTTGAGAATTTGATGGCATTCGTCAGGATGTTTTTGAAAACGGTATTAACCTGCTCGGGATCGATTTTCACTTCGATATTGGTGGGTATGTCGACGACCTGAACTCCGGGCGGCTGATTTTCAAACTCCGCCAGTAGATTTTTTAGAAGATTTGTCAGAATGACGCGCTCCACATTAAGCTTGCCATGCAAGTGATGCATGCGGGCGGTTTCCAGAATCTCATTGATCATCTTCTCCATTTCGGCAACATCCCCGGAAATACTATCCTTGGCCTGACCGTCCGGCAAAAACTCCAGGGCAACCTTGACCCGGGTCAGCGGGGAACGCAGTTCATGGCTCACATCCAGCAAAAGCTGCTCTTTGGTGTGCAGCATGTCCCGGATGCGCTCTGTCATATCATTGAAGGCAGCCGCCAGATCCCTGAGTTCATCGGATCTTTTCAGCGGAATGCGGTATTTCAGATTCCCCCGGCTGACTTCCTGAACCCCGTCATTCAGCCACCTCACCGGCTTCAGGATCCATCGAATGGACAAAAAGGCGCCGGCTAGGATCAGGGTCAACAGGGTCAGCAAGAGAATGACCAGTCGCTTGCGTGCCGGATCCAGGTCGAACTGTTTGTCCGGGCTGACAACAAATCGCCCGGTCGGATGGATGAGTTCCACGAAGTGATGGCCGCGGTAACTTCCCAGCCGGATGACCGGGTCCTGGCTCCATTCTCGCCAATGGGCCTTCTCGATGTGAGCTTGATTTTCGACCGTCGACCATTCTGAATTATCACCTTCGTAGTAAATTTGGAGCGAAGCCAGTTCGCCGATTTGCTTGGCCCGCATAAGGTTAGGAGGCGTTCCCAAATCTTCGATAATATAATTTAAGTACTGGAGCATATTCTTTTGAAGCGGACGCCCCGCGGCACTGCGATGAATCCAAAAAAAACCGGCTACGACCAGGTTTATGCAAATACCGGTAAAGACCAGTACCACCAGCAGTTTGGTAAATATTGACCGGATTATTCTTCTAAACCATTTCATCCGCCTGTCTCACATCAAACGATTTGATCCCTCTGTTCCCCAATAAACACATACCCGGCACCCCATATCGTTTTAATGAACTGAGGTTTTTTGGGGTCGTCTTTTAATTTTTGGCGTAATCGGCTCATCGTAATATCCACGGACCGGTTGAAAGCATCGCAGTCAATTCCCCGTAACTCCTGCAAAATCTCGTCACGGTTAAAAACCTTACCGGGATTTCGGGTGAGCAGCGCCAAAGCGGCAAACTCGTTGGTTGTCAATTCCACATTTTCCGCTTCCAGCTTTACAATGTGCTTGGTGAAATCAATCTCCAGAGCCCCGAATCGCTGGGGGCGTTTGCGGTCTATTTTATTGGTCCGACGAAGAACCGAATGTATCCGGGCCACCAGCTCGCGTGGTTCAAAAGGTTTCGGCAGATAATCATCAGCTCCAATTTCGAGCCCGACCACCTTATCCATCAATTCGCCCCTGGCGGTGAGCATAATAATCGGCACCGCAGATTGCTGACGGATCGTTTTGCAGACCTCAAACCCGTCCATCCCGGGCAACATCACATCCAAGATAACCAGATCCGGTGAGCTGTGCTTAAGTTTTTTTAAACCGTCTTTGGGGTGGGTGGCACTCAAGGTCTTGAATCCGAAATCACCTAAAAATTCGGATAGCAGTTGATTCAGCTTCCGGTCGTCGTCGATGATAAGGATGGTTGAGGACATGATGTCAAAATCGCAATTATGGTTACAGGTATCAGCCCCGTCGCAGGCCTGAAAAGCAATCACTCTAATCGTTAATGAAACCAATGAACGTCGAACGTCGAACATTGAACAGCCAACATCGAATATTGTATCCTGTCATTTTATATAAAGATTAGGTAAAGCCGATCTGCCCTTCTAAAATCCAGGAATCGCTTTTTTAAATGCAGATATAGCGGAGCGTCATCATTATTCGACGTTCGATGTTGGGCGTTCAATGTTCATCGTTCAATCAGTTAACTTGTCCAACTAGGCCTAGTTTCATTCGAACTTCAGGCATCCATAGTTAGGAATCCAAGTAAATCGTCTCCCCATGCTGTATATCAATAAACTTGTCAAGAAGCCCTTCTTTTTTCATCTCCGCTTTGATCTGCATCGGTGGAAAATGCACGGGCTCGTTTCCCAGACGAAAAGTTCCCCAGTGGAGGATCATCATTTTATCGGCATTTAGTTCCTTAAACGCCTGGACCGTTTCACGTGGATTTGAATGGCTTTGGGCCATGAACCAGCGCGGTTCGTAGGCACCGACGTTGAAAACAGCCAGATCGATCTGATATTCGCGCCCCAGTTGTTCAAAACCGTCGAAATAGGCGGTGTCTCCGGAGAGATAGATGGTATAGCCGCTGCGCAATCTGATTAAGTATCCCCCCCCCACAAGGACCGGTTGGGCCCGACAATCGGACTGCGCATGGTCCAATGATTGCTAGGCAGAAAAGTTATTTTTACTCTCCCATCGTCATATGAATCGTACCAGTCCAAAGGTGTGCGATTTTTCATGGACAATTCGTCAAAAATGTCATTGTAGCCCAAGGGTGAAATCACGTGGGTTTTTTTATCAAATATGGATAATGACGCTTTGTCGAGATGGTCATAGTGGCCATGGGTGATCAAAATGTGCCGGGGCCTGGGCATGTCCCGGGGATCGAAAGCCAGCGGACTAAAATCTTTGATAAACCAAAAAATTTCAGAAAATACCGGATCCACGATTAGATGGCGATCAACGTCTTTGATCATCACGCTGGCGTGCTTTAAAAAGGTAATCGAACTCCCACGGTGTGCTCGAATCGGCTCCCAGTCAATGGATACGGGGGATACCTGCTCATCGGCAAAGAATTTTTTGAATTTGTTTTCAGTGAAAAGTTTCCACTTCATCACTTCCCAAAATCGTCCGTCGCGGCCCAACCCAATAGGATTCACAAAGCCTTCCGAATTGTGGTGTTCCTTGGCGCGGGCTATATCGCGCAAACTGCGCCCGTTGAGCGGTCTGTAATGCAGGGATTCAAACGCGGAATCCGGCGAAACGGCGGATAAAGCTGATTTAGGCATAAGGCTAAACACCGGTAGACTCTGCAAAGAGCTGATCAATATTTTTTTTATAAAATCTCTGCGTGTCATGATTATTACGCTCGTTATTTGATGTGCTGCTGTTGAACATAAAGCAGACAATAATCATTCCGGCATTTAATGTCACCTAATTAGTCCGCTAATTAATCCGCCCCTTAAAGCAGCATGTTGCATTTTTGAAACCTTTTCATTGAATGCGGAAAAAGGGTTATGGAACAAAGCTCCGCGGATTAATTAATTTATGCTTCGCATTTTTAAAAGTTTATTGCTTAACTCGTATTTCATTAGACCAACGCCATGGCACCGCTTTACAGCGGTGCCGATATGGTGACCTTGCATTTATCTCACGACCAGCGATGGACAACCCACACTTCGTATATTTCGGCATGCCCTATGCTCCATACTCTATGCTCACAAGGCCCCGGGTTTTAATTCTTTTCAATCCGAAATCCGCAATCTGCAATCCGCAATCGAATAACCCGCACCTCGCAACTCGTAACCCGCATCCCGATCTTACTCCCATCTTTTACCGTGCCATTTTTTGAAAGTTTCAATTTTGGCAACCAGTTTTTCCTTTTGTTCGGACGTCAGAGTTTTATGAAACTCGGCGAAACGGACCACCGCGAGATCGATGATTCCGTCCATCTGAGCACGGTGTTCCGCAATCTTGGCTTTGACAAACTCCTGATTGATCTCTTCACTGCGCAACTGAGCGACCAGATCTTCATGCATGGATTCCTTCTTGGCGTGCATTTGCCGGGCTTCTTCCATCAGCTCATCTTTAATCTGGTTTAACTGCTCTTGCTGACCTTCATCTAAATCCAGTGTTTCGGAGATGTAATCCACCATGAACTCGGCTTTATGGGCGTGGGAGTGACGACGGCACCCCGTAAACCCAGCAACACCGGCTATCAGCAATACGATGATTGAAGTGTAAAGTCCTTTTCTTAACATGATTCCTCCTTTTGCTGTAAAACAGCGTTCAGCGATTAATATAAAGTCGTTCTATCCGTTTAAACTCATATTAACCATACCTGGCAATAAATGCTTTTCACCGCCGTAACAGATTGTAACAATTTGTAACGTAGAATTAAGGTTTTCCGAAATCCTTGCTTTAGCACTATATAAAAAATGGACAACAAGCTTGAACTGGTGAAAATGAAGCATCTTATTGATCATGACGGACCAATTTCACCAGCCGAGTTAATAACCTAAAGATTTTACTAAAGAAAAATGTAATTATGGCCGAATATAGAGATAACAAGTGCCATAATCTCAACTTGATTAATGTTTAGCACCCAAAGCGGATAGATTTCAGGGCAGGAAATCATAATCCCGCATGGACCCGAAAATGGAACATAGTGACATCAACCTGGATGATTCAGCAGAACAGCTATACGCACAGCTTGGCGGTGTGGAGGACCGCAAGCTGAAAAAGCTTGAATTCCACGGAGAGGACCGCTTTGAGCTGGGACTGCGTGAGGAGTTGCGACGATACGACAATATGCGCAAAATGGTTGGCAGCCTGGTCTATCATGCCAGCCGATGTATTGATATTCGCTCCAAAGCTCGTAAAGCAGAATTGGAAAAAACGATCTTCAGTCTGGATAATATTAGCCGCAACCTCAGCAAAACGCCACAAGTCGGCCTAAAAACCCTGATCCGATACAAAGGTGGTTTTGGCGAAAACCAGGCCGCTGATAAAACAGATTATGAAATACTTTCCGGGGAAATCTCCTTCGATGCGGCAGTGTTAGAGGGAATCGCGAAAAAGCAGGGATCAGATCAATCCCGATTGTTGGAGAGAATGGACCGCAGCTTCGAAATATTCTGGAATAACGGGATAAACAATTTGGTTTTAAAAATTCCTCAAAATAACGAGGATTTCCAGCGCCTTAAAAAGTCACTGCGATTTGCCGCCCGCTATTACGCTGCAATCAAGAAAAATTCATCAATTTCCGTGCGCATGGGTGGCAAGCCCGTGACACTGAAGCCTATAGAAAATGAAAACAACGAACCCGATTTGAATTTAACGCTGCTGGCGTTGCTGAATGGTTGGAGGCAGGAGAAAATGCAGAACCTGGTGGGTAAAGTGGATCGCCTCATGCGAAGCACGGAGTCTACTGCCAAAAGATACGCCTACACAAGCGCCTATGATGCAATCCTGCATATAAAGCGATATCGTTCGAGATTGAGTCCGCCCCCGATCGAGGTCAACAATATAAAATGGTTGATGGTCGGCAATGAGCAAGCCGACTTATCCGGTGATATGGCAAACCTGGCCCGGCTGGTTATGGACAGATCCGGAGGATGCAGCCCTGAGACGACACGCGTGTTGAAAAGTGTCTATGGCGAGGATTATGAGGAAATTGATTCTCGACAAATTGCCGAACGGCTTCACCTTACCTCCGGCTTGTTGGAGACCATCGAGACAAAATCCCCTGGCGAAGGGTTAAAGACCGAAGTCTTAAGCAACGTTGAAGAACGGCTCAGCAAGCTGAATGACGAGGTTTACGACAATATTCAAATTGAAGGCAATCAGATCAAGGCCTTCTCACCGGGCAATCGAACGGTTACCGAATTGCTCGACGCCAAGCTTGGCAAGATCGTCACGTTCCAGAAAAACCGGTCGGCAGCCAAAAAGAAGATGGTCAAAATGGTTCATCTGGCCATCGAATTTGAAGTCGAGGATTATGAAACCCTCGCTAAAGATTTCAAGGTGTCGGTGGAGGAAGCCAAAGCGCTGGTAAAAATGCTGAAAAGCTGTTTTGATGACCGCGGCAATTACAATAAAAGCACCTTTATCAGAATCGTTCCCGACCTGGAGATCTATGAGAGAAGGATTTTTGACTTTCTCTGGCACAATCTGAAAGAATCCCTCCACCACAAAGACCGCGCCCCATTCCTGGACTCTCTGCAACTGCTCGTAGACCGCTTAAAACAACCGCAAAATTCGATATCGGTTCTGTTGGAGGATCTCTACCAAAACCCATCGGTTACCCGATTTGCAGATCGAAAAGCCTTCATGCTCGGCAACCGTTTGGTGCGATCGTATTCCCAGCAGATAGTAAGTTACAAAATTACACCGGAAGATGTCCTTTTGACACCATCCGAGATCGAACCCAAAATTGCCCGCTATGCCGCTTGGAAGATAGATAAAAATCAAAACAAATTTTTTGAAAAAATTCAAACAGTTCACCGCCGACTGCTGGAGAACCTCAATTCCGGGGAGGACCAAAATGACCTGATGGGAGTCCGGGAGCTACTGGCCTTGGAAAGAGAATGCTATATTTTTTTGGCCTTGGTGGGAGGCAGCACCAGCAAATCAATTCTGCTGAGTTCCCTCAAAGAATACGGCCATCCGGAATCCGCACCTTATCAGCTGCAAATGAGCCAGAAATACATGGCAGAAATCCTGCAGATTTTGAAAATCGTGATTCGCGGTGTCGGTCTGGTGGGAGGCCGCGACGAAATCGTAAATTTGGAGAGTATTAAGGGTCGGCTGGAAGGCTTTTCAAATCTAATCGATTCGCTGCATGGTTCGGACCTGATCAATCAATTAAAGGAATCAGCCGACGCCGCCTCCCAACAGCTTAATAAGCAAACTGAGGAATCACGCTGATTCTGTAAATCAAGTTGATATTTACCTGTATATTTGATTTGCATATTCAGTTTTCCCCGCCGTTCCGACCTCATTCATAAACCATCAATCTTGCCATAATATCAATTAATATTAATATGTTAAGAAAGTTGGCGTAATCAGGGTAAAGTGGTGCCCGGCTGGCACGAAATGTGCGAAACCCATTATCAATCCCGAACGTTTTCGGTCCCGGGTTCAGAAGTCACCAGATGCAGAACTTCGTCAGCTAATACACCAGTGTCTACCTTGATTCTCTTCACTACCGGGTGAATCCTGCTCTCAATCCGATTGACTCGAAGTACCATGGTTGGCGTCGGATCGGGCCCGGATCAGCCAAGCACCGTGAACATCGAAACGGTTGCTGCGGGGCAGGCGGGGGTGATTTATTTTAACTGTACTTCAAGAAAGGAGGTTGACTCATGAAAACAATGCCTCGCTACGAAGTCAGATATAACAAAAACGAAGGTTGGAAAGAGATCTCTGAAATTGAGCTGATGGATGGACTTTACAAATTATATCACCGGGTAACGCCCGCCATCAAATGGATGCTAAAAGGTAAGGAGTTATGTACGCCACATGCCGACTACCGCTTGAAATCGGATTGAAATCTGCTGGGGCGGCCGTGAGATACGGCCCCTGTCTTCAATCATCCTATAAATTTATTTTCCCGGCATCTCTTAAACGGCGGCTGAGGATACGCGCAATATTCGTAATAACGACAATGTAGGTGGTCAGGTCTTTGCGCAATACGGCAGCAAAATCTGCCCGATCGATCGCCCAAATACCGACTTTGGAGGCGGCCCTCACGGTCGCCGAGGCTGGTTCAGCATCGATCAACGACATTTCTCCGAGAATATCTCCTCGAAAAATATCACAAAATTTCCGGTCACCGCTAAGCGTGGCAATCTTATGGTTATCGGCGTATACGCTGAGGTCGCCTTTAAACACCTCGACTTGTCCGCTTTCGATTACCATGAGGGAATCCTTTTGCTCACCCTCTGCGATAATCACCTCCCCCGGCTGATATTCTTTGTAGTATGCTACCTGGGCAAATTTATTGAGCGCTGTACTGTCAACGCCGATAAATAAAGGTCGATCGTGCAGTTCATTAAAATCCGGCATTTTTTGGCCTCCATGGTGATATTTCGGGAAAACCCTGCTAACTGTAATATCGGTCAATTTGGCGTTTTCATTAGAACAAAGATCATAAATACATACCGATCCCCTCAAGACCTATGCCGCAGAAAGCACAGAAAGCAGCAGGGTATACAATTATTGGTATATGTGGGATAATATCAATCAGAAGAAAATCAATCAGACCAGACAGGAGATTTATCCCATGCCGGATTTTAGTGTGTGCAAAAACAGACCGTTTTTGCTGGGAATCGATCAGGGAACATTTGAAAAGCTGGCTGCCATCGCAAAATACCGTGAATACCAACCCGATGACACCCTCATCGAGGAAGGAGAGCCGAAGAATGAAATTCTGCTTATCGAAGAAGGTCAGGTGGAGGTATTTAAATCCGGCACCCAGCCGGATGGTCCCAAACAGAAAATTGCCATCCTGGCCGGCAGCAATAAATTATTTGACCTGTACCAGGGAGACGTTTTGGGAGAAATGTCACTGATCGATGTGGAACCTCCGTCGGCCAGCGTGCGGGCAGTCACCCAGGTCGGAATATGGTCGATGGACCGCCTTGAATTCAACGCCGTTTTGAAGGAAAACCTCGAGGCCCATAATGTCATCCTGGCCAATATCGCCCGCATATTAAGCCGCCGCCTGCGGGATACGACCGCACAGCTAGCATAGAGTTGCTTTATCAATACGGGAATGGATCATATCACATACTTAAACTTATATTGATCTCGTCAATACAGAAAATTCCAAGCTCCAAAAAACAAATATCAAACAATATCCAAATTCCAAGCTCCAATGACCAAAAACAAGAATTAATTCGCCTTGGGCCATCTACCTGGGCTCAGTCCGAAGAGGTGTTTGCTTCAGTCTGAATTCAGGAAGAATTCAGCTGACAGAAATAATTCAAAGGACATGACTTACTGTAATCTATGATTTGTTTTGAATTTGAGTTTTGGAGTTTGAGATTTATTTGTTATTTGGGATTTGATATTTGGAATTTCCGGGGTTCCATTTACATCCATGCACAAGTTGCTCTGAGAGATTAGATAAAGCGAAATTAAATCCAGCAATCAGGTAATCGTCAAATTATCCGGCATGTGCATACGCCGCTCCACCCCGTCCCATGCATGGCCGGGAGGCGATTGGAGATAGTTATTGATGCGATGCAAATAAATCGCATAGAGTTTCAGCGGGTTGGCGCGGTACAACGCCGTCATGACTTCCTTGGCCCTGTCAAACTTTTGCTGGCGATAATCCGCCAGCGCTTTTTCATAAGTTTCGACCTCTTCGCTCAAAGCGCAATCAGGCGTCCCCTCAACCAATGGCTCGTAAATATTCACCGCCTTGTTTTTCCCCTTCACCCGAACCTTGTCGATAAAGCGACAAAAAAATCGATCGCCCAATTGCTCTCGGGTAAATTCTGAAATGATAATATGCGTGCCGTATTCCTTGTTGGCGCATTCCAGTCGGGAGGCCAGATTGACGTTGTCACCCATCACGGTGTAGTCAAATCTCTCACGGCTGCCGAAATTTCCGACACTCATAATGCCGGTGTTGATGCCGATGCCGATATCAATGACCGGCAGTCCCCGGCGGGCATATTCCTGCTGGGTTTCCTTTAGCTGGGCCATCATGCTCATGGCGGCTTGCAGAGCATGCCGGGCATGCTCCTCATTATCGAGCGGTGCCCCCCAGATAGCCATGATGGCATCCCCGATAAATTTGTCTACCGTACCGCCATGGTCGATGATGCAGTCGCTCATGGTGGTCAGATACTCGTTCATAAAGGAGCTCAGCTGTTCGGAGCTCATCTGCTCGGAAATCGTCGTAAATCCGCGGATATCACTGAATAGAACACTCAGGTGTTTCTGTTCCCCTTTCAAAGACAGTTTGGCCGGATTGTCAATGAGCTGGCTGACCACGCGTGGTGACACATAGTGTCCGAAAGCCATCCGAATAAAGCTTTTCTCCCGGCCCTCGAAAAAGTAATTGCCGACGCTGACAGCCAGAAAAATCAACAAAAACGACAGGAAGGGGTACACGACACCGACCAGAATCTGTTCCAGAAAAAACAGGTAATAATTGCCGAAAAGCGCCGCCGCTATGATCAGCAAACCGCCGAGACCGCCCAACAGCGGTCCGCTGTATGACAGAATCAAACTGAGAACGATACCGCCGAGGACGATCAGGGCATATGTCCACCCAATCTCGGTAAATATGTCATGGGCAAACGGATCATCAGCAACCAGGTTATCGATGATCGAGGCGTGCACCTCAACACCGCTGTATGAATTGGCGAATGGTGTTGCAACCAAATCATACAACCCGGAAGCAGATCCGCCGATCAACACGTATTTGTCTTTTAAGGCCGGCCGATGCTGACCACGCAAAACATCGACCGCCGGCAGATAGGGAAATGTTTTGGCAGGACCGCGAAAATTTACCGCCAGCTGGCCGTTGTCGTCGGTGGGGATAAATCGCTCGCCGACGGTAACTCCCAAAAGACCGGTTGCGGGGATTTTAACTCGATGAGAGGCTTGAATGGTAAAATCGACTTGATCCATGCCAACCCGATACATTTCCAATGCCAGGGAAGGGTATGGGATGTCATCCAGCATCATCAGCAGAGGGACTTTGCGGATGGTGCCGGAGGGATCGGGAAATACGTTGAAAAATCCTTCACTCAGGCCCTGGGCGACATCCATGATATTTATCACACCTCGGTAGGCCTTGATCAAGGCCAGATCTCGAAAGGGTGTCGTATCCGGCTGCACCCGGATCTGACAGGAGGGAAACGGCAGGTCTTGTGGATTCTTGAGCCCGTCGTCATACAGCTGAAATGCATAGCCCAAAACGGTCGGCCCCGAAGCAACCGCATTGCCCAGGGCCAGGTCATGGTTTAGGATTTCAGGATTCACGGCCAGATCCGTCGGCGAGGGTAGCTTTACGTTAAAAATCCTCTGCAGTTCATCCACATAGCGGCTGGGGGAAGTCCGGTCCTGTTCGGCAAACATGATGTCCAACCCGAGCACGCGAGGTTCTGCGGCCAAAATTTGTCGGATGAGCTGCGCCACTATATTGCGCGGCCAGGGCCACTGCCCGATTTTCTGCAGGCTTTTTTCATCGATGTCGACGATCACCACCGAACCGGTGTCTTCCACTGGTCCGCGCCAGCGAAACATGGCATCGGCCACCCGGTTGTCAAGCGCGGTCAACAGAGCAGGCTTTTGGTTACCGAAAGAATAAAATATCAGGCAGGCAGCCAGAATTACCAAACACCCGATTTTGAAAGGAGACAGTTTAAGTCTAGCCGGAATTGCCATTTTTAGTGACCATACTTTAATAAAAAGGAAAGCCGCAATATTGCGATCTGCTGAGATAATTTTGCAGCTTCCGTGCTTGATTCTCAAATCTTGGAGTGTTGGAGTATTGGAGTGATGGAGTATTGGATAATATCAAATTCTCCGACACGCCGGTTTTCTTCAGACTATAATCCGGTTTTCAATAATTTGGGATTTTAGATTGCGGATTTTGGATTTATGGAATCGCAGCGCTCTGCCAATTATAATGGACAAGATTCATTAAATCTAAAATCCAAATTCAAAAATCTAAAATTATAACCAGCTTGTAATGGAACAAGAGGGCATAAAATGGTTTAGTGAATACCATCAATTTTCACTAGCCACTTAGCGACTGCCGCCGAAAATACCATAATATTCCTCCCCGGTACTCATTTTGGCCCCGAAATTACCGCCGATGGCCGCGGCGTTGGGTCCGAAGTAAGTCCCTTTAACCTTGCTGCTGACAGCACCGCTGACAAAGCCGCTGAAACCGTTGGCGTTGACATCTCCGGGGTTGCTGGTCACGTTCAGACCCACCTGGTCGAACGTAATATTTCCCGTCAGGGGCGTGGTCGCAGAAGGTGTAAAATCGATGGTGAAGTTGGACGCTCCGCCGGTCAACTCCGATATCATTCCGCCGGGATCAATCTGGATCCCTTCCGCGCCCCCGGTATAGGTGCCCGAAAAATTGGCGGCGATCAGACTGTTGACTTCCGTGGCCGGCGTCTGCGGCCCGGCAATCCAATAGGCAATAGGGTGATGCACATGGTAGTCGGTTCCGGACGCCGGATCCTGGTAGGCGATTTCCCAGTAGCCCCAGGTCGTGTGGGGTGAAATTGAATCCGCCTGCTTCTCGGTCACCAGATAATTGCCGTATTCCTTGAGACCGCCGACACTGGCTCCATTCGTGATCGTGCCTGTCCCGCCCAAGAGCGCAATTATGGCGTCGTCCAAAACATAGGCCGAGTCCAGGGGGCCACCAACTTGAAGACCGGCGATGGTGCTGCCGGACAGGTTGAAGTCAGCCGCCGACAATTGGCCGCTGACAACACCGGCATCTTTATCGACGGTCAGCCGGAAATCCGTGGCACTATCGTTCATGAAAATTCTGCGGTTCAGATGCGGCGCCGCCATATCTTCGGCAATACCCATCACGAAACCTCTTAAATTATGGGTCCCACCCGGCGCTGTATCGCCCGGCAAGGGCTCGCCTTTGCTGAGCGCTGCCCCGTAAGCCGTCCAACTTTGTTGATTGGACTGGAAATGCACATCGACATCCACGCCCTGCATGGCAAATCCCACGGCATCGGTTTGCGTACCATAAAACTGTCCGAAAACCCCCGAGCCAGAAATCGTGGTAACCTGGTTATCTACAGGATCCAGCCCTCCCCCCCACAACCGTAATATTGTCCAGGGCCGTATCTTTGACATCGCCGAATATGAACACGGGAAAATGCTTATTTTGCGGATCATCGCCTTCGAGCACCCCAAAAAATTTGTGATTGTACCAGTTGACCGCCATCTTGACGGGGTCTTTAGAATACTCCTGGCTTTCGACTAATTTATGCCGGATCTCACCGTCAAACATTTCAATGCCGTTGTCGGGAGTGCTTAGTGATCGCGCACCGACAAATCCCATTTCCTGGAGCAAGTCCAGAATGGACTGCTCGATATCTATCACCCTGTCCTGCCGAACGTCTTCGATGGCGGCATTCGTGAGGTGGATGACTTCTTGTTTAATCGTTTCGGTAGAATTCGAAAACACGCTGGATTGAAATCTGCTAGCGATATCGATTCCTCCCAAAAGAGGTAATCCCGCAGGGGCCATCGGTTCATCGAATCCTTCCAAGCTGTCCAGTCCTTGAACCTGCTGTGAAGTTTCAGCAGTACTCGACTCACTGCCTGGACCGGCAGAAGTTTGCGACTCCGATTTAGTGTCCGCACGTTCACCTTCCAGCGCGCCGGATGGGACTTGGGATTCCAGGTTCAAGGGCCCATCTTCGTTCGTGCTGGCTGGCGCTTGGGATTCCGCATCCGGCTGTGGAGCCCCCGGCTCATCTTCGCCCTCACCGGTCGGCGGATCAACCGCGACTTCTTCCAGTTGATTTATGTCTTCATTGCTAAAGCGGGTCGGCTTGGCGGGCTTGGCGTTCGGACCGGCCACGAAGGTCCCGAATCCCGGCCGATCGAGGTTGACGGTCCCAGCCGCATTTCTGAAATAGATGCCTTTGCCGCCTTGAAATAGAAGTTGGAGTGAAGAGCCGGCGACTTTGCCGGCATACATGGAACCCCGAATCCCGATGGTACCGGCCGGCGTTTCGGTCGAGAAGTTGCGCGGTGCCGCCTGGGTGATGGCCCCACCCATAATCCGGAAAACACCCTCATTGACCCGGGTCTTCATGGCACCGGTTTTCTGCACCGGATTCCATTGGTAGTCGGCGATTTGCATATCGGTATTCCTGGCCGGGCTAACCAGGGTATTGTCATCGAACATCAACTGCACCCGTCCCCGCGGGCCGGTTTTAATGGTATCTGCCGGATAGATTTTACTGCGCATGGCCAGGCGGCGTTGGGCGCCACCGGGATTAACGGCGATCACCTTTCCTCGCAGCGCCACGACCAATCCGATCGGTTTATCTGCCGCCAACGCAGACGGATCAAGCACTACAATCAGCAAAATCACAGAAAGAAAATGTAGTATGTATTTGCTTAATTTCATCGTTCTTTTCTCATCCGGTTGACTGCACCAAGGCAGTGCTCAATGAAGTTTCTGAATTGTGTTCACCGTGACCGGTTCAGTTTAAAAGGTATAGACCACTGACGCGCTGACCACATTTTTATCGAACTCATACAATTCGATATTGGAATCCGACCGGATGTAGCGATAATTGAATCGCAGGGCTAAATTTTGTCTGAGATCGGATGACCGCCAGAGAGCTTTTGACAATCCCACCCCGGCATAATGCCAATGATCCCGCCTTTTCTTGTCAAAAAGCGGCTGATCACCCTCGAACACCCGGTAGCGGTATTCGTAATAACCGAAAACTGAGAATTCATGGGGTAATATGCGCTCATAGTTGATCAGGGCCCCGGCCTGATTGTAGCTGTAGACTTCGTTCTTCGCATCTTCGATTTCCCCGGCCGCGGCCAGGCTGATCCGGTTGGCGCCAAATAAAAATATCGACTCTGCTTTCAGATTGAAATTGTCGGAATCGCGATCGTCGATCTGGTAATATTTTTTATTTTCGTACTTGGAGCTGATGTTCAGAAGGGTGCCCGGATTGAAAAGTATGCCGAAGATCATTTCAGCTCCGGCACTTCGCAAGAAGCGCTCCCAGTCGAACTCGAGGTAATTCGCCAGTCCGTGCAGGCGGAAGACATAGGATTTCGATTGAAACTCCGGCCCGGTGTTGACTGATAAGAAGAGCGTGTCCAGTTCACTCTCCTCAAAGTAAAGGGCATTGTAGGCCGCACCCATGGAGGCCCAGGAATAGGGGCTGTCCGGCGGCTGATAACGATGATTTAAAATTCCGGTGGCGTTGAGTATTATATCTGACCTGGGTTTGGCGCTCTTGCCCTGCAGGGCGACTTCACCGGTGGTCGTATCCACGACATCGTTGGCCGGCGCCGCAAAAACATTGTCGTCCCAGTCGATGGCCCCGGCGATCTGACCGTTGAAAAAATGCCGTTTCTCCGCCCCGGCGATTTCGGCCAGAAAAAATTCTATATTGCGGGCGACGGCCTCCGGCGGCCGGGTGGCTAAAACCTCTTCGAAATACTGCCGGGCGCTGTCCCGCATACCCAGGCGGTAGTAAGTACGGGCCATTTCAAGTTTGATGCGGACAGCTTCGGGTTGAGCGATCAGAATGCGCTCGAAAGCCATCAGCGCCATTTCGTAGTTTCCGATTTCAAATGCCGCCCGTCCCAGGTAAAAGTTGAGGTCAATATTCACGGGATCCGCTTTAAATGCTTTCAAAAACAGGTCGTAGGCGTCTTGATAATTGCCGGACTTAAAGTAAACAAGACCTCGCTGGAACGTGTCCGAACCCTCGGGCGCAGCGGCATCCGCCATTGATCCAAAGAGCACAAACCCGATGGCCATCGCAATGACGCAGAATAGCGTTATTTTCCCGGATTTGAATCTAACCATGTGACATCTTTTGCCTGCGGATTTTCAAGTTACTTATGATGACTCAGTGAAGATTTTTTGCAGTCTGATATGTAATCGGCTATTTTTTGATTTACTTTAAAGAATTGCTCGGATAAATCGAAGAAGAAGGATTGCTCTTAAAATACTTGCAAAACTAAAGTCATCGAAAGAGACTGTTGTTAGGTAAAATCCAGTTGAACGGGCGGCTTGCCTGCCTTATCTTCAGATATACAACAACCGCTATCGCGAAACGAAAGCAGACCAAAATGAAAAATAACTCCCTAAAGGAAGATTACGCATCAAAGCGGCAGACTGCTTCTGAAGCGGTGCGTCTGATCCGGTCCGGGCAGCGGGTGTTTATCGGATCATCCTGCGGCGAGCCCCAGCATTTGGTCAATGCGCTGATGGACAATTCCAACTTCTTTTCGGACGTGGAGATCGTTCGGCTTTTAAGCCTGGAAGGATCGCTTATGTCATTGATGGCGGATGAGCACCGGGGCCACAAATTCCACGTCAGGTCGATTTACCAGGGCTCCGATCAAACCAAGGGCCTGCGGGCCAATCAACGCTTCATTACGCCCTTGACCTTGGGGGCCGTTCCCGACTTATTCAAAAGGAAAATGCTGCCCCTGCACTTCGCCCTGGTGCAGGTATCACCGCCGGACGAAAACGGCTGGATGAGCCTGGGGATATCGGTCGATGTCACCTTGGCCGCCGCCCAATCCGCGGCGGTGGTCATCGCCCAGGTAAATCCAATGATGCCCAGAATTCCGGGCCACAGTTTTATCCATCTGGATGATGTCGACGTCATCGTCGAGCAGGAAGAAGAATTGTTGAGCGCGTTTAATTTGCCGGTCTATGAATCGGCTTCCGGGATCGCGGCCATCACTGCCAATCTGATTGAAGACGGCGCCACCCTCCAGCTCGGTCTGGCCGAACTCTCCCAGCCGATTGCCGAGGCCCTGGCTGAGAAAAACGATCTGGGGATTCACACAGAAATTTTGACCGATGATCTCATGCACCTGATTGACCGGGGCATGGTCACCAATCGCCGCAAGACGTTGAACGAGGGCAAGGCGGTTGCCAGCGGTGCCATCGGCAGCCCTGAATTCTACCAGTCGCTGCACAACAATGTCGCTATCGAGTTCAGGCCGTCGGACTACGTCAACAATCCGGCCGTGATCGCCCAAAACCACCGCATGGCGGCCATCAATTTCGCCCGGACAATGGATCTCAGCGGACAGGTGTATGCGGATGCCCTGCCGCAGAACCATTTTTCCGGGGTTACCGGAATGTTTGATTTCATCATGGGAGCATCCATGTCACCCGGCGGGAAATCCATCATTGTTATTCCGGCCAGAAGCATCGACGGCAAGACCAGCCGCATAATCCCCAAAGCGGACGGGGGATCTATCGTCATTCCCAAGGGCTACGTATCATACGTGGTTAGTGAATTCGGCATGGTCAATCTTCTTGGGAAAAATATAGAGGAACGCGCCATGGCCATGATCAGCCTGGCACACCCGGATTTCCGCGATGAACTCTTCCACAGCGCCCAGGAGACCGGCCTGATCGACCGCAATCGAACACTTACCGAGTCCCTGTTCGGGATTTATCCCGCCCGAATGGAGGAAACCCGCGTATATGACGGCCAGCGGGTCACGTTCCGGCCGGCCAAGCCGGTCGATGACCGCCTGATCCAGGAACATTTCTACAACATGGATGAAAAAGATGTCCAGACCAGATTTTTCAGCATGCGCCGCAGCTTCTATCGCGAGGACATGGAAAATATGTTCCAGGTTGACTATATCAAAAACCTCTCGATTGTAGCCGTCACCGGCGAGGTCGGTTTTGAAAAAATAATTGGCATGGGTATGTATGCACTCGAACACGGATCGGTGGCCGAAGTGGCCTATACAACATCCAAAGAGTGGCAGGGCAAGGGCATTGCAGGTGTCATTCAGGAGAAACTAGCCGAGGCTGCCCGCGAAAACGGCTTTACCAGCCTGGTCGCTTACATGCTTCACTCCAACACCGGCATGATCCGGCTCTTCAAAAAATTGCCTTATGAGATAAAGTCCGAATTCGATGGGGACGTTGTCGTGCTCAGGTGCAACTTTGGTGAGTAATGGTCAGGCGGTAAAATCCCGCTATCCAAAAACCTGAGACCTCAACCGAACTATTTCAATTTCGGCAATCCCGTCGTAAGTTGCCAGGTGCGTTGGGTCGGATCATATTCCCAGAGTTGATCATCGGCCATGGATTTTACGACGAGGTCGTTCTTTTTGAAGTAAGATATTTTCACTACCTGGCGCACACGGACATTCTCTTCCAAAACAGTCATCGTCCGCAGTTCATAAGCTGTCACCTTAAAATTGTTGAGGTGCTCGATTTGTTCTTCCACTTGCGTTTCATTTTCGTTTTTCAGAAAAGTAGCGGCAACTATGAATTCGGACCAGCTGATAGCCTGCCGGTAGCCGTGGGTTGCTTCCTCAAAGGCTTTCAGGGGATCATTGAACCTCAGGGAACTGCAGCCGACCAAGACACTGATTAAAAGCACGGCAACGATTGATGCACGATTCATAGTTAACGCCTCGCCTTCTTTATACCCTGATAAATATAGGTCTTGGTGGATACCCGCCTCGGCAAATCACCAGCAACGATGGACTAGTCTAGTTTTACCCGCCAAGGTGCCCTAATGTCAACCTGTCGGGCAAAAATTGCAATCCGCTTCTGAAAAAAATCCCGGCGGATCATTCATCCAATTCGACGCTTTTATACTTGCAGATTTGGCAAATTTGTTACAGAATAGGGGTGCCAATCGAATAAAAAAACAAATAATTCCGGAGTGATATATATAAATTAACTAGAGTACGGATTGTCGTCTTGGTGAGGGAATATTTCTGATGGATCCCAGAAAAGTTTTGGTTGTGGATGACGAAGCCGATATGAGAATTTTTGTCTCAACCGTGGTCGAGACTTGTGGTTTTATACCGGTATGTGCCGAAGACGGCACCCAGGCGCTTCAGCTTGCGCGATCGGAGCCGCCGGCCCTGGTTATCCTGGATGTCATGATGCCCGGGATTGACGACGGTATCCGGACTTACCGTCAATTTAAAACCGATGAGATGTTGAACTCAATTCCGATCATCATGCTGTCGGCCGTAGCCCAGAAAACCTTTTTCCATACCATCAGAATGCTGACGCCGCGCAAAGGACACCCCCTGGCCGGTCCTGACGCATATATGGAAAAGCCACCGGATGCCAATGAACTGATCTCGCTCATCAATAGGCTGTTATTCTAAATAAGCAAATAACGCTCATTTAGTGTCTATCTATTGAAATCACATAATGTTTGCGAAGGATTTTCCAAATAGAATATTTTCGCCACCAAGACACAAAGGCACGAAGTTTTTTAAAAATCTTTTTCTTAGTGTCTTGGTGCCTTCGTGGCTAATCTTTCCGGTTAATCCGGGTTGGGTGTTATTAGTTATTGGTTATTCGTTATTCCGCCCCGGCGGATTCAAAAATAGAATTGGTTGGAGAGCCTGATATTGCATTCATTTCATTAGTGATGACATAAGGACAGATTTGATTCCCTGAAAACCATTAACCAATAACCGAAACCGATAACGAATAACTCCCAATTATTTTTTAACTCAATTGGGGTATTACCCGACCGGATTGAGGTCAACCCGGGCAGCGGTTGAGATTAAAAGATGCTGCATATAATCAATAGTTTTCAGAAAAGCCTCGTTGCCAAACTCATTGTCCTGGTGGGTCTGGTGTTGTTGATCTGTCTGTCCGGCTGGGCCTATTTCAGCATCAGCTACCAAAAGAAGAAAGTGATGGACAGCATCATTTCGGAAGCCGACAGCTTAACCAACACCATAAAACTAGGTTCCCACTATGCGATGATGCACAATTTGAGAGATGATATAACATCGATCATTAAGAAATTCGCCAGCGAGCGCAAATTGGACAGTCTCCGTATCTATAACAAGGAAGCCCAGATCAAATATTCCAATCAAGATTCGGAAGTTGACCAGGCCACCAATATAAAAGCCGAGGCCTGCAACGAGTGTCATCGGTCGGAACCACCCCAAACCCATTTAAGCCTGGCCGAACGAACCCGGATTTTTTCGTCTCCGGAAGGGCATCGCCTGCTGGGCATCATCAGCCCTATCTACAGTGAACCGGGATGTTCATCGGGGGCGTGCCATGTTCACCCGCCCGGCAAGAAGGTTTTGGGCGCCCTGGAGGTGGTGGTATCACTGGCCTCCATCGACACTGATTTGTCCCGTTTTCAGAACTTGATGCTGATCTTCGGACTATTGGTGTTTTTGATTACGGCAAGTACGATTTTCTTTTTCCTGCTGCGATTTGTCAAACGTCCCATAAAAAAGGTCATCGCGGAAACCAATCTGATCGCTGACGGCCGGCATTCGTCGAATCTGCCCATAAATCAGGATGATGAGATCGGCCAACTGACATCGGCCACTAACAAGATGAGTGAAAACATCAGTGAAAAGCAGGCGGAATTAAACCGGCAGCGCAACGAATATCAGAGCCTGTTCGAGTTGGTGCCCTGCATCATAACGGTTCAGGACCGAGACTACAGACTGCTTCAGTATAACCGGGATTTCAATGAAAAATTCAACCCCAAACCGGGCGACCACTGTTATCGCGCCTACAAGGGCCGTGAAATGAAGTGTGAAATCTGCCCGGTGGAGGAAACCTTTGAAGACGGTCTGCCCCACTTCAGCGAGGAAAGAGGATTTAAAACAGACGGAACTCCCACCCACTGGATTGTCAGAACATCCCCCATTAAAAACGATCGCGGCGAAATTGTGGCTGCCATGGAGATGAGTGTCGATGTCACCCAGCGCAAAATGTTGGAAGCCGAGTTGAAAAAATCCGAGAAAAAATACTATGCCATTTTCGACAACATTCCGAATCCGGTGTTTGTATTGGATATGAATACCCTGGAGATCCTGGATTGCAACAACAGTGTCAAATCCGTGTATGGTTATGACAAGGAAGAGATTCTCAACACGTCATTTTTGAAGTTCTTTAAAGAAAAAGATGGTGGGCGATTGACCTCATTAATCAAGAAGGCGCCTGTCATCAACCGGGCCCAGCACATCAACAAAGATGGTCAGATTCTTTTTGTCGAAATCCGAATTTCACCCTCGGAATACCCGGGAGGCTCCGTGCTTCTGGTAACGACCAGCGATATCACCAAAAGACTTGAAACCGAGCAGCAATTAATTCAGGCCAGCAAAATGGCGACTCTCGGAGAGATGGCAACCGGGGTGGCCCATGAACTGAATCAGCCCCTGTCCGTTATCAAAACCGCCAGCCGTTTTTTTATGAAAAAACTCAAGAAAAAAGAAAAAATCGAAGACGATATTTTTCTGACCATGTCCACCGAGATTGATTCCTATGTGGACCGGGCCGCCAAAATCATCAATCACATGCGTAAATTCGGCCGCAAGTCGGATGAATCGCTGCAAAAGGTCCAGATAAATGATACCCTGAAAAGAGCCATGGAAATTTTGGATCAGCAACTGAAAGTCAGGGGATTTCGTATCGTATGGGATCTCGAAGAACATCTTCCCCCGATAATGGCGGATCCGGACCGGCTGGAGCAGGTGTTCATCAACCTTTTGATAAATGCCCGGGATGCGGTTGATGACAAATGGCACACCCTGGATCACACTACCGCTGATAAAAAAATTACCCTGAATACCGAATCCAGCGGTAACGAAATTGTGGTTCGGATCAGTGACACCGGCCCGGGGATTCCGGACGCGATTGTCGATCGTATTTTCGAACCATTTTTTACGACCAAAAAAGTCGGTCAAGGGACGGGTCTTGGGTTGTCAATCAGCTATGGCATCATCCAGGAATGCAAAGGCAGTATCGAAGTCATTTCCAGAGAAAACGAAGGCGCCACATTTGTCATGAAATTTCACGCCGCGGAAGTTACCTGATGGAAAATTCGATATTATTGGTAGATGACGAAGCAGGGATCCGCAATGTGCTGGGCATCTCTCTGGCAGACATGGGATATCAAGTGATCACCGCCGAAAACGGCCGGGATGCCCTTGGTATCTTCAAGAAGCAGAAGCCATCCATCGTACTGACGGATATAAAAATGCCGGAGATGGACGGCATCGAACTGCTGCGCCGGATAAAAGAGCTTAGCCCAGACACGGAAGTCATCATGATTACCGGTCACGGTGACATGGAATTAGCCATCGAAAGCGTCAAGTACGCGGCCACGGATTTTGTAGCCAAACCGATTAATGATGAAATTTTGGATATCGCACTGCAAAGAGCCCGGGAGCGAATAGCCACCCGGCGGCAACTGAACGAATACACTCAGCGGTTAGAGCAACTGGTTCAGGAAAAAACGCAGCAACTGCTGGAGGCGGAAAGACTGGCAGCCGTCGGACAAACCGTGGCAGATTTATCCCATGCGATCAAGAACATCGTCGGCGGTTTAAAAGGGGGGGCATTCGTTTTAGAAAAGGGAATCGAACTCAGCCATGAACAATACCTGATGCAAGGCTGGGAAATGATCAAAGGCAATGTCGAAAAAATAACGATCCTGTCGATGGATCTGTTGAATTATGCCAAGGGAACCGAAGCAGAATTTCAGCTAGCCAATCCTAACCAACCGGCAAGTGAGGTGGTCAATTTAATGACGCCTGTGGCTAAAGAGCAAGGCGTCGATTTAACTATTGAAGTCGATGCTGATCTCGAGGAAATTTCATTGGATCCGGAGCTGATACATCGCAGCCTGTTGAATCTTGTCACCAATGCCATTGAATCCTGCAGCGGCATACAGTCGGGCCCGGAAACAAAAGTCGTAAGGATTCAAATCAGAAAAACCCGGGACCGGGGTGTTGAATACCGGGTTGCGGATACCGGTTGTGGTATGAAGCCGGAGATAAAAAAGAAAGTTTTTAAACGGTTTTTTACCACCAAAGGCAGTGCCGGCACCGGTATTGGTTTGATGGCAACCAAAAAACTTATCGACGCACACCAGGGAGAGATTTCATTTAAATCGAAAGAAAATGAGGGAACTGAATTTGTTATCCGGATTCCGGGGCGAATGAAAATTGAAGATTGAAGATTGACAGCATTGTAAAAAGTCAAAGTTCAATTGATTGACTTTTATGAGCATATGCCCAATATATTTTGATTTAATTGGAAGTAATTTTTCTGAGGACTAATAATCCTCTCAAAATGTTCTTTGACAAT
>Ga0209367_1000780_pt1 | contig 35342 bp, 21 predicted proteins | sample WorMetLIZISLAND2_FD_187412 | JGI IMG/M metagenome (GOLD analysis project Ga0209367, IMG submission 187412) | Marine gutless worms symbiont microbial communities from Max Planck institute for Marine Microbiology, Germany - Olavius geniculatus... ... | reverse complement strand
GAGAGAGGGGGGAGAAGTAGAGGAAGATAGGGGGTGGGAACTTGAGCTTGATTTTGATTCTAGATTTGGGGGAACAGAAGCCCCTCTGTAGGAGTAGAATGTATGTATGTTTATGTACATATGTCCAGACAGGCTCCAACGTCCTTCGGCCAATCACCATGAAACTTTGCTGCATGTCTGGAAGTGCATGTAGTTTTTGAAAACTAGGTCCTAAAATTCTGTGCTTTTCTCCTAACATTTGGGGCAGAAAACATTCCAAATTTTACACAATTTCAGACATTTGATTTGTTCGAATTTGGGATAGAACAAGATATCAAAAGCATTGCCAACTACAATCTCTCATGCAGATGATGACATAATTTAGTGAACTTGGTCTACAGAAAAATGGCAAAAATAGGACTGAAGTTTGGACACACTGTGTGAGTCATGTAGGGTGGCAGCCATTGCATTATAAAAGTCTTGTTCATTGTGGTTTGTGTGTTGTTTGCACCATTTATGCACTTTTTTAATATTGCATAAAAACTTTTGTCTGTGGTGGATTTTCACCTTAATGATTGCTGAAAATCTTGTACAAACTATTGTGCCCTTTTGGACATGCTGAAGTTTTTGTATACAGTTCTTTTTTGTTGTTGCATGCTGTACATTAGGTGCTCACTGCTAGTAGTTACAGAGTGGAATAGTTAGCTAGCAATGTGCTGTTGTGTGTATCGATAGAGTTTACACAGGGCATGATATTACCGGCCAAAGACAGTGCTTCCGACCTCACGAAACTCGACTCCGACAAATCTAGCAAGGTTTGTATGATGAACAATTATATAGAGGTCAATTCTAGAGACATAATTTTGCAGTATAAGAAGAGTATAGAAGTACAAACAGATTATGGCAAAATTTTGCACAGTTCATTGGGACCCGAACTGGCTGCCCTGCCATGCATTGGAACATGGAACATGGGTGGTTGATACGATATACCCAGAAATGACTGTATTTGTCTTAGTAATATGTGCAACATTCCAGAGCTGATGGCTCTTGTAGTCTGCATGTTTAATGTTGTTTATATTATAATTTTCATACAGCTGTTATTAGTACTTTTGACTTACGTTTAACTGTTTGTTTTTCTAGCATTGTCTAGTAGTCAAGATAGATCACTAGAAATAAACTTGTGAGCATCCTGGATGTTGTTCTTTTCAGCCAACCAGTAGCACATGTGCATCAGAGGCTCATATTTGATGGGTTTTTTCTTGACATTGTGTGTTTACTTGCTTACTTCCTTATTTGTTATTGTACACTACATTACATTGTGTTCATGTCTTGGGCGTAGCCGTTGCCAGAGATGCAGAATATGAAGATTTCATCGACCATTGTTGCTACATCATCAAAAGATGTGCAGCAGCCAACCCCCGGCGTGAAAATTCCCTGCAGGAATCTGACTGCTACCGAGGAGTTCAAGTGCTCAGCCAGTGAGCTTTACCGGGCACTCACTGACAGAGAGGTATGCTCTAGAATACTGGAGAGCATGTTGCATTTTTTAGTACTGGTCTCTTTCTTTTTGTCTGTTTATCTGGCCAGCTTTTATTGATTCACTCCATCTTAGCAGTTGACACGGCTCAGAACCATCCACTCTGGAGATTGATGTCTACGTTCGGTGCTACGCACTCTTAGTGGTGCTTGCCAGAAATGAATGAATGAATGAATCTTAGCTCAGGTCTAGTCCACACACAGCATAATTATGTGGCGTTGCAAATCTGGCAATAAGTCATTTTTCCTAGGAGATTGTTTTATTGGCACACCATGTATAATCAAGCACAAGAATGTGCATTTGCCACAAAGTGTTAAATGTACTGCACAGGTGGTTCAGTTTAGATTTTTAGCTACTAAGTGGCCCACTAAAAAGATAGGCTTTTTATAACTATATTCAAAATTTATTTACCAATATATTTTATGTTAAAGTTGCAATTTAATGATTATTAATGACAAGCGGACAGGGAGCGTAGCGACCTGTCCGCTTGATCTTTGCCATAGTATTGGCCAATGGCCTTCATTTTTGGCCCTTTGGGTCTCAACGCGGCCTCAATTTTTGGTCCTTCAGGCTTCAACTCGATCCAGGTTACTCAGCAGCATTATGGGCGCTCCAGTATGCGTTGCAATGCCAACGATGTGTCACCATAGTGACGACGTCTATATGACGTTGCAGCCAATCGCTGCATACATCTCTGCTGTGGTTTAAGAGGTGTGGCTGCAAAGTTTTAAAAAATTAAATTTTTTTCAAGCGGACAACCCCTCAGTGACATCTCACCTAGCCCATGTCCTGGCATAAGACACGGATCTGTGTGCAAAATTTCGCGTCCGTAAGTCGTGCTGTTTAGAAGTTATTGGCGGTCCCAACTTAAATACAGTATAGATGTGTTAGATGGCAGAGTCTAACTATAAGCACCACGTATAAGCCTATTAACATTGAAATCTGCTTTTTAATGAAAAGCCCCCGATTTTGTTAGAAGAAAACCCAAATACTCGGACAATGTAAGAAAAACACAAATCTAGTGAAAAAAGCCAGGAGTGGTCACACTCACTGCCATACCATACATTTCAGCTGACAACGTCATGATAATATTGCACTTAAGGAAATCTGCGGAGTGTGGACTTCGGCAGTGGGCGCCATCAGTCCAACGTGCCGTGAGTAGGTTTACCTGTCCTAGACTTACAGTATACATGTGCATTGCCTCGCCCGCTCGCCGCTGCTGTGACGTTGCTGCAGTGACAAAAGAGAGGCTGCCGTGTGTTTTTAATCAACAGCTGACATACAGCGCTCATAAGCCAGCGACTGGCAATGCAACGCAGCAGCAAATAAGAAGACTCCTTTCATCCGACCATCGCTGGTCTCGCTGCAGTGGTGGAGACCCTTCAGCAGCATTTCACCTAGCATGACATGAACCTGCTTGCAAAATTTCGCTGTCGTATGTTGTGACGTTAAAAAGTTATTGGCGGTCGTAACTTTCAGTTATTATATAGATTCCATCACATTTCAAACATGCCATAGAAATAGTATAGTCAGCTCTTGAATAAGTGAGTTGCTCCTAAGGTGACTTTCACTAGTGTAAAGCTGACTGTGTCATATGATGGGTTTAAAATGTGATGCGATCTTTCCTTAACAGTTTACCACTGATTTGGCAAATGAAGGAATTTGGAAAATTGGTTAATATTTGACGAAGCTATGAATGGAACACAATGCACACAGTGCAACAGACTCCAATGAAAATACAACTCAAGAATAGACGTCACTTTCATCTTTGAATTCACTTGTATCATTTCCGTTTGTTCGTAGGCCTATTGTTCTTGTGTTTTCTGCGTTTGTTGCATAGGGCCTATTTGCTTCCTTGCTTTTCTTGCATTGCTTGTGTTAGTTGCATCAGAAATTGTGCACGGTGCTTGCATTTTTCTAGATGGACCCTAGACATGAAGCGTGAAATTGATGAGTTAACATCTTGTGTGGTCTGTTGGCAGATGGTGCGTGCGTTCACACAGAACTTGGCTCAGCTGGACGCTCAGAAGGGTGGAAAATTTTCACTATTCGGTGGCAACGTGTCCGGCGAATTCATTGACCTGGTAATGTACTGTACATAACTACATACAACTGCTGACTGCATGCTGTTCGCTTAGCTGCTAAAACTTGGACGTCCGTTTTGAAGTCAAGTATAGCCATTAATTAATTCGTGACCATTGCACAGATCTTACTGTAGTTAAGCAAGAAATTTGAGCTAATGCTCACGAGGCAAGCGAAAGCCTATAGCAGTTCCGGTTCAGTAGTTTAGCTGAAAATTGGGGGTTTACGCTAACTTAATATACAAATACCAAATTCTCTCTCTGGGTCGCATAACGATAGTAGCGTGGCGCCACCTTGTGAATGATATAGACTTGTGTCGCAACCCAAAATCACCAAAAAATCCATAAAACCCCCTATTTTGGCATTTAAGGTCATTGAATTCGGCGTCAATCGAGAGCCAGTGTATGACTTCCTATTAGTGATTAATAGTAACCTAGGCCCTATCTTGCACCATTACTGCTATACAGCAACTTATTGGCCAAAAATTGCAAATTTTGCCCACCCCCTGTCATTTAGCGCCCTCATTCGGGGTGACCCCCTTTGAATTTATGGAAAAGCTATACGGTTCCTGAAACTAGAGTCTTCCAGGTAGCCGACGATGAAGATTTGGTGATTTTAGCTTGCACCGTTTTTGACTGATCCACCCGTGTGACAGACAAACAGACAGACAGACAGACGGACAGAATTGCGATAGCTAAAATGCGCTGAAAGCAGTAGCTGCTTTCGCGTGTAGAAATCAGTAAAATTATTACAGTATAATAGGCCTAAAGACAATATAATGTGGTACTGAGGGGAGGGGGATAAAAATAAAACAGACAAAATATGAAATAGTTTTACTGTGGAAAACATGATATTGCTGAAAAGCAAGAGCTAAAGTAGATAGTCAAATAATAGGCCTCGGGCCTATTTAATAAGCATCTGTTTGCAAAGGCATTTTTGAACGTGTTGAATCAAATATTTCTCAGAGTGTAATCACGTTCATGATATATGTGCTAATATTTATGGTAATGTAATGTAATGTAATGTTAGTCAATATGAGCGTTGTGGTTAGAACTGTTCCCGTCTTGTTGCAAATGTCTCAATCCTCATTCTCTGACCTTGGTTGTATCTGGAAAAGTCAGTTGGATTAAACTGAATGGAGCAGCTGAGAACAGAAATTCTGGCAGATGTGAATCTTTGATAGGCATATCCCATAATCCGTTGATATCGGTACTTGTGAAATTGATATGAAAATTTCAAAATCGGTCTGCTTAAGATACAGCATTTCTCAGCAGATAATGTTGATTGGTTAGAATTAAGTTTCGTTGTTCTTGCAATAAACAGGTTCCTGACAGGAAGATAGAGATGCGTTGGCGGTTTAAGTCTTGGCCAGAGGGACATCACTCAAACGTCACGTTGGATCTGGAACAGAAGTCCGATGGCACAGAACTCCGACTGAAGCAGACCGGAGTACCGGAAAACAGCTTTGACCAGACGCAGGACGGGTGGCAAAGCTACTACTGGAAGAGCATTAAACAGACCTTCGGCTACGGCGCTTACTTCTACTAAATTCTCGTGTGTCTATGATAAATCTGCTTCCATCCGCTGTCTTTAGTTTGGCCGATCTGGAGTTTGTTACCATCGAAATGACTTTTTTTGAGTTCAAAATTATAAGTTATTTTGTTTTGTGTTCGGTTTTGATGGATTGTTGTAGTACTGGTCAGGCCCATCGAGAGGGTGGGGTAGGGGGTAAGCTACCCCAGGCCTTGCGACGTTTGAGGGGGTCCGTCGTCGCTCAGAAATAAAAAAGTACACCAGAATGCACCATTTTGGAAAGAAAAATTCAGAAATTTATCTCCAGAGGGGCCTTGCGAAAATGTTTTGGGGCCCCACGAGAATGTTTCCCTGGGCCCCGCTGTGGCTTTCGACAGGCCTAGAACTGGTAAATACAGAAGCACTATTGGCTCATATATGTGATGAATTCGACTTCTGTGTAGCATGTTGGCCCAGCTCATAAGGCAGTTGTTTATGTTGCACAGTAATAGAGGCTTCACAGGGCTTCAAATCTTTGTGGACTTGTAGAAATTGGCGTTTTATATGTGGAATTTCTGATATCTTAAAATATCATTGTGTGCATAATTAAAGGTCCATGGACACCATAAATTAACATATATATTCTATCCATTTTTCTAAAACAGCATAACTTTCTGATAATTTTGATAGTAATATTACTGATCAGCATTTTGTCAACATGAAGAAACTTACATTTGAAATCTATGATCTACGAAAACGCCATAGAAAACGAACTGCCATGTTGATGGGCTTATGACATCACCGGGGGGACATGTCCTCAATGTAAAATATGCATAGAAACATAAGCGTTATAAAAATCATATTTTCTGCCTATGTACTGCTGCAGTTGTCATGCGACACAGTATTTTTTGTCATTAAAAATATTAAAATTAATTGGTAAACACTGGCTGTCATTGAACTGAATAAATATATAATATTGAATTCAGTGCTGTCTGTGTTCTCCCCGGGTGACGTCAGTTCCGGTCACTGACCTAGATGGATTATTTTGCATAATGTAATGCCGCATTTTGTTATACTTTGTGCATTATTTTCATATATTTATAAAGCTTACATCAGTATATTATATATGCAAGGTGAAATGTCTAATTCAGATCTACATAAATTTTACGAGTGAGTTTGACCATGGCCATGGACCTTTAATGCATTCATTTGATTTTATACTGCACAAAATGTAACAAATACGTCCACGTGTTTGTAAATTTCACGACGTAGCTCACCCCCAGTTCTCTTAAAATACATAAACCATCAGTCACACGTGTAGTTCCTTTGTTCTAGAAGCTCTTAGCCGTGTTTGTTTCACTGATAATTATACTCGTATAGTTGATGGTTTGAACTGGTGTCCTCAGCCACAGGTCAGTGTGCTCAATCGCACTGTATGACATATGACGGTGTGCTAAGCCATTTGCTAAGCGTATTGTTAGGTAATTTATATCTAGCCCATGTGTCGTTTGCTGATGGCTGTTAAGGTAATAGAAATGAAAATGGAAAATTGGAATGAAAAACCTAGCATTTCATGTTTTCTCATAAGTATCATTATGTAGTGAATATGATATATGTTTTGAACTCAAGTAAGAGCAGTTAAAACGGAAAGTACAGTCTTCTTGAGCTCTTCGTTTCTGGCTTGTTCATTGTTTCAATCAAAGTGTGTTGCTAATGTTTGCGTCGATAAACAATTAAGCGTTCTGTGGCAGTGAGGCTTCCCCGAGTCGCGTCATGCTTCTGTGTTTCACTGAATAGTTCATAACTCGGCAAAGTGTAGCAATATATTCTGGGTAATACTTGACCTTATGACATTGACCTGTGACGACAGACGACCTTTTGACCTTCAACTGAACATGATCCGACTACAGTCGTGCGTTGTTGTCTGACTCCTTAGTTTCAGTGATGCCATAAAGTCGTGGTAAAGTCGTGGTTTTGTTTTGCAAAAAAAGAGATTTATGATCAAATATATTATGGAATTGTAAAAAAAATATGATCTGATAAGCAACGAATCGGATTGGGTCACTATTTTAAATTGTGAATGCATTATGCACACTAGGCCATATTTACTGTACAATGCATTATCAATCAGTTGCGTCATAAACGACGCTTGTTTCGGTTAGCTACAGCAAGAAAAATTTCAGTATAATTTGACTGAAAGTCTTTTGAAGTGTGTTGTCTAAGCTATTTGCTGATATAAGCCTCTGCAAAATGCAGATTATTTTCATTACAACATATTCTTCTCTAATGAAGCTAGCCTAACAAACACTTAGAGTACAGTTAGTGAAACTTGAGCGACGTTAATATTTGTTTCATAGTAAAACAAAGACATTCACATTTATTCATTCACAAATGGACAACAATACGATTCGGATTCGATGTAAACTGTTAGCTAAAATCAACCGATAAAATAGCGCATATACAAAACAATATTAGTTACAAATTGTTCGACGAATATTGTATGGTCGTTGCAATATGCAAATTGCAATTACTCGGCCTATACAGCCTTAGTGGCGTAACAGAAGATACCCGGTAGTCGAACTTTGGCATAATATCTAACCACTGCGGCGGGACCTTGCCTATGAAGAAGAGCTTTAAAATGAACGACTGAAATCGGCAGCAGTATTTTATAGGCCTGTATACGTGTGATATGCTGCCTTGCTAGCGTAATAAAGGATGATGATGATGATAGGCTACAATGCGATCATACGACAACGCAGCAAGAGATCCATGATGTCGCAACGAACTCAGAGACGTCATTTAAGGGGAGGCTAGAGGGGTCTAAAGATTTATGATTTCAATTTTTTCGCATGTAAATCGTACTTTTGAAACAGTGTTACTGTTGCAAAAACAATACGTTATGTAGACTGAACCCCCCCCCAAAGATTACCGAGACCAGGCCCATCGAGAGGGTGGGGAAGGGGAGGGAAGTTGCCCCGGGCCCCGCGACGTTTGGGGGCGTCGTCGCTCAAAAATATAAAGAATGCGCCATTTTGAAAAGAAAAATTCAAAAAAACATTCCCAAGAGGAGCCCTGCGACAATGTTACCCTAGGTCCCGCTGTGGCTCTCGATGGGCGTGGCTGAGACCCTCCCAAAGGATTTGCTGAAATGACGCCACTGGCGATGCTGTACTCGTTTTAATGGCGATAGCCCATGGGCGGGGGCTAGAAATCCGAAGCTGGGGGGTAATAATTTTTTGTGTGTAGGACAAATGTCGGCCTATATTCAATTGTTGCGTTGATTGAAAAGATGTTGCGGGGGTACAGGGGCAGAGCCCCTGGTCGGCTGAAACACTTTTAGCTTTTGGACGTGCATGAAAGCCGCAAACGTGCCTGTTTATTAATGTTTGGAAACGCAAAAAAATCAGATATATGTGCTGTCATGCAAAAATGACGTTTAATAAGTCACACATTCGTGGCATATGTATGGTTACCAAAGGGCACTTTATCACCATCAAATTTTTTTCTGGGGCAGCCAGGGGGCAACGGCAAGGGCACGGAGGCACCTACCAACTTGTGGGCTATCCATGGGCTACATTTCTGCAGCTGATCGTATGAATTTGTCTTCATTCTACGCCCGGTCCTTGCGTTAAGCCATCAGTGGCCTGCACTTGCGAACCGTCGTTTCATCATCGTACGTCGTGAAATTAGGCCGACATACTAGTACAATAATGTGCCGTCTGCAGCTTGTTTATAAATGCAGCGGCGTTGTGGGTTAAAAAAACTTAAGCGGGAAAGGAATTGTTGTAATTTTCCGACAGACACTGCAGTTCCGACGGAGGATTTTATGGGTGCTCAGAATTCCAATTAATTTTGCGTATAAATTTCCCCCAAAGTTGGGTTTTTCAATCTCAAATTTTGCATCTTTGGACAAAAAGTATTCCGACAAGAACAACTTTCCGACAGCCAGAAATTTATGGAAATTTAGAAATTTATCCACCACCTGCCAGAACGCCACTGTGTTTATGTATGAACGTAACGCAGGGCAAGCCGATGAGAGCCGGTCACTGGGGTCTTTAACACAGGGGCGTCTATCTCCCTTAAACACGCTATGCAACCCCCCACTCTCCTTACAATGGGGCCGTCCTCGGCGTAGACTCGAACCACTCGCATGTCAAATGCTGCTTTGTCCCCAATGACGGATGGCAGCATTCATAGTCATGGGTACCCGTAGAAAATTTTCCAAGGGGGAAGATATTGAGGCGACGAATGGAGTGGGGAATGGGACGGGGTATTTCTCTCCCTAGCCCATTAGGAGGATCATTCTGGGAAGCGTCGTAAAATCCCCAGTGGGGTCCGCGGCAGAACCGCGGCCGAAAATGAATTTGGTACATTTTTAGCCTCACAAAGCATTCCTGGTCAAGTTCTGGCGGAACGATGACTGCCCCCTGAAGTCCTTAAAATTTCTCCCCTGAGAAAAATAATAAAACGCTTTGAGCGTTGTCCTCAATGGACGTAGACGCCCCTGGTCTAACACGAGCATAGAGCGGTGGGCGCTATACGGGAGAGTCTAAAGGAACGTCGTACAAACCTTCCCCACCAACTATCGCGTCGTAGACGTGATCGTTCGATTCGGCGCCGAACGAGCCGCCGGGCTCGTAGGCGGCGTTGGCGAAAGCACGCGGAGCGGTGAACGCCGGAGTCCCGGCCAGCATGGCGAGTATCTGGGCGCGCTCGTCGGGGGTGAACGCCGCCGAGGTGGTGGAGGTCTGTCCCTGGGTGTCGCCGCCGCTGACCGTGGCCAACGGCCGCCGCTTGGGCGCCCCAACGCCGTTCTTGGCGAACCGCTTGGACCCGTACCCGACCTGTGGCCGAGCGGTCGCGCTGCGAGGCCGGGGAGCGAGGCCGCTGGAGTTGGAACGGACGATGGCGGCCTGAGCCTTCTCGCGTGTCCGTCGAGCGTAGTAGCGACGCAGCAGGACGACTACGACGGCCACCACGACGAGCAGGAGAGTGGCGCCGAAAATGGAGCCGAGGATGACGGCGAGCAGTCGCGCGTACTCGTCCCGTTCTGGTTGCTCCGACGCCGGGTTGGTCCAGACGCTGGTACAGACGTGTGTCCCCCCACCCCCGGTGGACGCCGCAGCGGTGTCACGGGTCATGCTGATGCAGATGGTGTACTCGGTGGCCGGGTGGAGATCGGTGAGTCGAAGGCGTCGAGAGCTGGCCGGCGCAGTGACACTGAACGGCGAGGTACCACCGTCAGTGCTGCTTCCGGCGAGCACTGCATTCACACTGACGATGAAGCCAGCCACGTCATCAGCGGCGTCCGCGCTCACCGTCCACTCCAGCAGACACGCCGACTCCGACAGATTGTACGCCTAACAACCAGCACATTCACACACCAACGCACGGCTATAGGGCAAAATCTATCATGAATCAGATTCATTCACTCCAATCAGCCAAGAAATAACCACTAACAAATTGTAAATGTCAGTGTCAATGGCAATATTGAATTATTTATATAGCGCAATATCATGAAGCATCTCTATTGCGCTGAATACACTAGTATCTCGAGAAGAGTAGAGTTTTAAGCCGCGCTTAAAGATACTGCTGCTGCAGAGCAATAGATGACGGAGATCGGAGATCGTAAACCGCCGGTCCTTTATAAACAGGTCTTTTTCACAATATCTGTAGGACGCTAAGACGAAAACTAAAGATGTGTCCGAATTTTCAAAAAAAAACAAATTTGAGACAACGGGATCGCTGAAGCAGCCCACAACCTAACTGTCGATGATTATGAATTTTTGTTTTAAGTCAATAGTATTACGACTTATTATAACAGCAGGCCTACCTCGTAGGCCTATTACACATGCATCTGCACCATTGCACATTGTACTTTATACTCCGTTTACACGATGAAGCAAGTATCAAGCAAACATCAAGCAAAAACACGAAGCAAACTTAGAGCACACGTCATGCACGTGTATGTTGAATACGTTTGCTTCATCTTTGCTTCATCGTGTAAACGGAGTATTACAGAAAGTAGAATCAACTGAGCTAACTGGGCCCATTTTCTGCCCTTTTCTAGTTTGCGATATATTGATATTTTTATATTTATTATTATGCAGCCGTCCTAGTATGCCGCATTAGGTGTCTTGCCGATCCGCTTGCCAGCTGTCCCGTACGGACTTCTAACTCGAAAACGAAAAGGCTTAGAGAAACTAAAATCGGTGTTGGGAACTTTTCTTCAGGCAGGAGTAACCGTTGTGCCAAATTTTAACTAGAAATGTCAGAGGTGAAATGGGCATAATATGTCGGGCGACACTGTACCGAGATGATACTGGTTAATTACACTATGTCTTGACGATTTTGTTTGGGGGACCTGACCTAACTTGTGGTACTGGTACCGTGCAAAAAATCTGCCGATCAAAAAACAAAATGAAATGTAGTAGGCCTATTTTAGACTACATTTCATTTTGTTTTTAATCGAGTACACTGAATAACCCCATTGGTACACGAATGATGAGATGTGAGAAGAGTAACGAACGCGTAGAACAAGCGGCAAATGGTCGTCAGGGTCGGTGGAGTTGTTGCGCTGGTCGTCGTCGTCGTACGGTGGAACAATGAGAGAACAGTTATACTGTGACGGCGGACACGCGTCGAAGTCCACGTCAGTCAGCTGAGCAAACCTCGTACCGCCGTCACACGTCCACGCCAGACCACCCAACCGGAACGAGTCGGCCACACGCAGCAACGAGTAGAGCCAGTGGATGTCGCAGTCACAGCGCAGAGGGTTAGCACCAAGTCCCAGCTTGAAATAGTCAAACGACGAACTACAACACACAATGATTTATCATCAATCCAAACGTTTTAATTGCTCAATAAACATAGCTACGGTGCCAATAGCTACGGTGCCAATGCAGCAATGAAGTTTGCAAGATGTGCCAAATTCGTCAGAGAATTTAACTGCGTGCAGTATTGGAACCAAGTCTAACTAAAGAATATCATTACAGTATCATTACAGACGGGATGGAACTTTGACGTGGCTGAAAAAATAAGCATTATTTCTAGGACCACATCAATAAATTGCCTCATACGTAGCCCAGAGAGATCGCAAAATTGCGGTTAGTGCAAATCATTTTCAGTCGTTGCGAAGAAACGAATGTTAACAATAATGTTAAATTAAAATGTTCGACAGCAGATATAAGAGCGAGAGTTAGCAATTTAAAAAGCATCCGAAAAAAAACTCACGCGAGATGCTTGAGAGTTGGCAGGTATGCGTCTTGCTACTAAATATCAATACTAAACCCGTGCACAATGATGACGATGTTCTTTAGTCAGGATTTGTTCTGAGGAGAGAAACAGTTCCGCACCGACCTGAACTGGTAGAAGGTACACGGGTCAATGGTAGTGATGCGGTTGTCGTGGAGATTGATCGCCGCGAGGCTGTCGGCAAGACCGTAGACGGAGCGTTGAGTCAGCGCACTGATTGCATTCGAACTGAGATCGATCGTCTGCAGTGCCGAGTTGCGCCGGAACGCGAAGTCCGGAATAGACGAGATGGAAGCCCGTGCGGCGAACAGACTGTTCAGCTTTTCCAACCTGGAAACTATCGGCCATAGCCGGTCTCCGATCCCGCTGCCGGGCACACTCAGTGTACGGAGAACTCTGCGATGCCGGGACGAAAAGCTTCCGGCACTAAGCTGCAGAGTCGTCACCCCGTCCAGACGCAGCTCGTGAAGATAGTTCAGATCAACGAACGCGTCTTCCGGAACTTTGGCGGACAGCGGATTGTGGCCGAGGTCGAGGACTTCCAGGGTTGACGCAGCGGCGGAGAATGTGGACCTGGTGATCGTCTGGAGCTGGTTGTTGTCGAGGCGAAGTTGACGCAGCGAGCGCATGCGGTTGAAGAGGTCGGCGGGTAGATTGGCGATGTTGTTGTACGACAGGATGAGGTCGATGATGCTGTGCAGCTGCCGCAGTGCCGCCACGTCGCGGTCACCCAGCTGACACGACTTCATCGTCAGCGTCCGCAGTCGACGAGCCGCACGGAACGCCCCCGCATCCACGCCCCCGCCTCCACCCAGCCCGTTGTTGGACAGGTCGACCACGGCGAGGTTGATCAGACCCGCGAACACGTCGGCTGGTAGCGTTGAGATCTGGTTCCGAGAGAGATCGAGCGTGGACAGCATGGTGACGGTGGATAGCGCCGTCGTCGGCACGCCGGACAGCTCGTTGCTGTGAAGTACGAGAGTTTGCAGTGAGCCGTGCTGGGCGCGCAGATCGTTCGGGTTCAACGTCGTTAACGACCCTGAGATCAGTCCCAACTCGACGAGCTGAGAGAGCGTCTCCAGCGCCGCGGTTGGCAGCTGCCGAGCACCGAAACCGGACACGTAAAGGACTCGAAGTCTGGTCAGCCGACGGATCGCTGGCGCCGGAAACTCTGCTTCCGAACTCAGAGTTAGCTTCAGTTCGTGCAGGTGTCGTTCGAGTCCACTGAATGCGGACGAGTTGAGCCGGATCAGTGGATTGTCACTCAGATCAAGCCGCCGAAACTGCAGACCTCGGAAAGCCAGCGCCGGCATCGAAGTTATGCGATTACCGGCGAGCGTCAATTCGCTGTAGTTGGTCCGCAGAGACCCGGAGAGGTCGAACGAAGGTACAGCAGTCAGATCGGCGTTGCGACAGTTGATAACGAACCCAGGCTCACAGTTGCATTCGGTGACGCCGAGACAGACTGTGTGCACGCGCAGCGGGTGCATCAGCAGCATCAGTAGCAGCAACATTGCGCAGCCGACGTGATGCCGCTGCCGCCGCATGGCTTCGTTATCAGCGAAACCACGCCGCAAACCGAAAAATCTGTGACGACAGAAACACAACAAGAGCTCTACAGTATCTAGGTACACAAACACTGCAGGTTCAGCCCAGGTTCGAGGATGTCTGTTTAGTGTGTCAGAGCTTGGTACAACATCCGGCCCAGCACGACATTGGTTGACAGCGCAGCTAACGATGAACGATGCTAACGATGAACAACAGGAAATCGACAGAACGACATAATTTATGTGTCAGACATCCCCCGTACGGGCAGATTAAATCACAAAGCCGATATTTCCTCCCCGTTTTCGTCTATTTTGTGTTTTGCAAGTGCAAAACAATCGAAAGAATGTAGGCCCTAAGTAAAAAGTGTTTAGTCAGTTTTGGCTTTCAGTTAATGATTAACTTTTGGTTACGAACTGAAATTGAAGCAGAAGTGTCTTAATTTGTTTTCATCGATAAACGGCACATCACGCTTGTTGGTTTAGCCTATGACCATAACCTGTAACACACGCTATCGACGTCACGTCGTGCAGTGACGGTTATGGATAGATCTGACGGGAATTGACATAAGAAGCAATACAGTGTAATACATGTATCACTGATGTTATCGGCATCAGCGGCTAACGTAGACTACCGGTGTAAAGCAATCAACAGCTCAGCTCACCTGGGCATACCTGTATTGTTTGTTTACATCATCAGATCAGCCGGCCCACATTGCCGGAATCTCCACGGTGCAGGCAGCATTATTCTCAGACGTGGTATCCATGCTCCTGGCCATGTATTCCATGCATATTCCATTGGTCAATTGATTGCAATAAAACACATCACGCTGCTGCACGTGCATAGGCCTATACTATACCTGTATGCGTGTTTATTCGCTACACGCAGCGCTTCAGCGCTACAGCCGAGCAATTGAGGCCGGTGTCGGCACCGGCACACCTGAGCTATAGATACGGTACAACGCTATGGTCTACTGTAGCTCAGGCATTATGCAGGTTAGTCAACATAGCAGCTTTGTTGTAGTACATATTGTAGCCTATACAGAGTTTTCGCTGCACACATAATGTCGCTGTTGTGCAGTCGTCCTAATGGGCCGCATTACAGATCTTGCCCGTCTGTCTGCGGGTCGGCCGTCTGTACGGCTTTTCCGTACGGGTTCCAGGGTCAAAAATTTACAAAAAAAAACACGAAAAACTTAAATTGATGTAACCTTTTCATTCATATGTACAGAATTTTGCAACTGCTGTTAAACTTGTCAGTCTGCTGCTCTACTTGTAAGTAGACATTAAACGATGACGATGATGATGATGTTGATGATGATAACAGTTTCATAGTAGACTTAGCTGTTAACGAGTTTGCCAATCTATCGCTAGCACTGATGATGACTTATAAACCTGTGAAAGCGTGTTAGGCCTAATGTTTATGACTTTTACTTTCTTTTTACCCCGATATATGAAATCCCGGACACAGAGAAGATATTACTATTTCACAATGTAAAGCGCCGATGCTTTCACGATGTGGCGAGATTCTCAGAAAAGTTTATTGAAAATTTAGCCTACTGATATCCGTGCCAGTAAAAGAATAGGCTATCTATAACTAATGGAGTTGTAACAAAAGCATGGCGGCTATTTTTGCCGTGCCACTGAGTGGAATGTTCGGTCAACGTGAACGTGCCACGGCAACTGCAGACGAGAAACTAAATGTTCAGCGATGCTTTGCAGTTGGACACAAATATCCGCGTTATAAAGCCGCAGCCTGCATGAGGTCATTTACTCGTCATTAGTAGGCTCTGCTCGTTTCATGTACCGCATGTATTGCAGGCCTACACATCTGTACAAAGTGTAGATCTATACCATATAGGCCGTTAAGGCCTAGTAACTTCAACTGCGTTCGTTGTACGTTCGACTGCGACTGAACAAATCGTGTATATAGGCCTGCCACATTGTAGTGACAGTACGGTAATGCCCCTACGGTAATAAGGTAAGTGACAAAGATCGAACGTACGCATTCGCTAAAACAGAATACGATTACCGGTATACGATAGAATAGGCCTACGTATAGTCGAAACGTAAAATTGACATGTTTGATGATGATGTAGCAGGCTCACTAATTTGCAATTCACACAGTGGTTACTATCTGGATGGATGACTGTCTGTACATGAACTAGTGAACTATTTCGGTACCTAACCGACCACCAATGTCAACTCAGCCTTTCATCCCTCCAGGGTAGGTAGGCTAAATCGAGATATGACCTGCTTAGCTTGGGTTAAAGCGGAACTTGCGTTCACCTGTGTCGAGTAACGGGCAGCACTGTGTGATCAACTGCTGAGAGAGATGGCAAGAGTGATGGGACATTGAAATGATTACCGATAGAACACAGTCACACGCATACACATACTCACAGAGGACGCGCCCACTATCAGAAGTTTTAACGTTATGTTTGACAATGTAAGACGTACGACGGTACGCGAGTGGACATTTTGTTATAGATTAATGCGTTAAGCCAGTGACCGGTTCCTGAAATATCTGACCTTTTGTTAAGCCATATGGCAGCTGTAGCTCTTTTAATCTTCGATGGTAATGGTGATATTAGGGATGCAGAGAATTGCTGGAACTGCGTCCATGTTTGTCATCTATGCGCTGACGACGCTGCTAGTTGCCGTCCAGACATCATCATCATCATCATCATCATCAGTGAACAAGCTGTTGCTGATGCTGGTGGACGGATGGCGCTGGGACTACTTCGATCACCTGTCCAGCGACCAGCTGCCTGGCTTCACCAGACTGCGTCGCGCCGGAGTCTCCGCCGACGCTTTCGTACCTGTCTTTCCATCGCTTTCCTTTCCTAACTACTACTCCATCATGACCGGTAGGCTGTTTCATATGCGCTTTTTTTATTCACCATGAATGGTACAATAAACTACAGTTAACTTGCAAACTTAGCTAAAAAAAATTACAGTTTATACGCTTACGCTACACTTTTGTCAAAACTTCAGATACTCTTTGCGGTTAAGGTGTCAGGTGTTGGCGGAAAATGTTTGTGGGTCTGTAGTGGCTGTTTACACCAAATTGCATCTGGCAATCACGGTAAATGTGATAAGTGCTTTATATTTCACCGTGGTGTGAACGTAACACAAACGCTACCTCGTTTTAGATAAAAAAACTTTGATTGTTTCATTCGTTTCGACGCGTCAGCATGAGTGAAAGAAATGGAGAGACGGTTAAAAACTGTTTGCTAAAATTTGCATCAATAGCTTTATCCATATTGAAAATGAAAATATGACACCGTTACATTCGCAGAACGAACTTATCCTGGCACTGCAACTTAAATGCTACGAAAAAAGACACTGGCTACGAAGGCCGAGAGCGGAAAAGGGTTTTGGGGAAGGGGGCAGCGAACGTCCTGCCCATTAGATAGAGGACCCAAAAGAGCGAAGTAAGCTCCCCAATTGAGTCCGGGGCAGATCGCCGTCCGGCAAGGCATTTGTATCCTGGGTGATGCCAATACGGATTTTGAGCTTTTAAAACGCATTTCATAGCAAAAATTTTAGTCGTTTATGTATACAGCAAATGACTTACGTGTTTTAGTGGCCATGCGTGTATACCTGAAACTAGTTTAAATAAAGAAAACAATTTAATTTTAATTCAACCGTGAAATTATTAGAAATAGACCATTCTCAGCATGAAACGTAAATTATAACCATTTGATTTTTGACCTTTTAGGTTCAAAGAGTTCTTCAAACGGATGCGTCAAATTTGAGTATTTTTTTCAAAACGCTAAACGCATGATTATTTCATTGCATGTTGCTTACTAATTCCTTAGATGGTAGTACTGATGCTGTCGCGCGTCACGTGAACATTGCTCAGATTACTTATCAGGTATTCGCATTAGCTGTAAAATTAAAAGCAAGTTTATGACATCAAACCTACTGCATACTGTCATGTGCGAATGACTGAGAACATCAACTACATAAAGACGAACGGGCAAAAAATCTGACGATTTCGCCGTTTAAGCTGTTCCACTTGCTGCGCAAGCCGTCTCTCTTTGTCAGCGGCTTGTACCAGCTCCTGCGCAAGCTTTCGGTGAACGGCGGCTATTGAAAACTTGTCGTTCGAATGTTCTTGGTTCGGAACTGCACACTGCTCGCACGAAACTTCGCCCTGCTCTTCGCCCAAAAGCCTTTCGTCGAACATCCACTAGCTCTTGTATCAGAAAATGAAGCGGCAGGGCACCAAGGCCTTCGCCCGGAATCACAAATCTTTGCCTGGTCAGCGGCGCCTCATCTCCCCGTTTTTTTCTCTCTGAAGCAGGCTTCCAGACAGGTCAGGCAAAAGCTGTGATGACAAAAGAGTATTTTCGGATTGCTAAACTCCTCCACGCATATCGGACAGGCTGTCATTTGAGCTATATGCGACGCTGCAGCCGTCGCCATTGTTGGTTATGACCACAAGTCAGCCTGATTCCGTACAACGCTGCAAGTACAAACACACGGTTGTTTTGTACACCGTGAACCAGATAAAAAACATTTCACGAGTTTGGTGAAAAAAAGTTTTTACACGCATATTCTCCGCATAATTTGCAGTGACGTAAAAGTTAAATATCTCATTACACCTTGAATGTGTGAAGTACACATATTACTACAGGGTGGGTCAAAAACGTGGCAGTATTTTATTGTCATATCTTCGCCAAATGTTAACGCATTTTTAGAATTTTTTCACTGCCTAATTCAGTGGACAGTCGGCAATAACATGGTTACTGAATATCCCACCACACCTTAACTGTGTCGCTACACTACCTTGCGAAATATAAATGTTAAATTACCAGTATGCTGTCACTGCATTGAAAATTAATATTGAAAACAAGTTCTCGGTTTTCGTTTACAAAAATCATAAATGTATTTGGTACTAAATATAATTTAACTTTCGTATGAAAATTGGTACAATTTTTTCAAACATAATTTTTATGTATGCATTATAATAATGTTGTTTTTTTTGAAAATGTATGTTTTACACTGTAGTGTAGCAACGCAGTTGGAGCGTGGTGGATATATAATAATCACATTATTACAAATTTGCAGAGTGTGCCAGTAAAAGAATTTTGAAAATTGGTCAATTATCGGCGAAGATATTGACAAAAGTAACGTGCCACGTTTTTTATGGCCCACGGTGTATTTTTTATTTTAGTTTTTTTTCTAGTTTTAATTATCATTATTTTATTTTTCGCATGCTTTTTTGATCTCAAGCTTTTATTTCTCTCATGATAACCGACTGTTTCTGGATTTTATGTTTTACATTCCTATAGTTTCGTTTAAAACATTTTTACGCGCGACAGTACGTTTCTTGTTTTTAGAGACAAAATTTCATGGCGCTGGGTGAGAGGATTTCCCTCGAACGAAGGCGTCAAAGAGGGTACCACCTTACGGAATGTTATTTTACCGCTATTAACTCGTAGGACCTATAACGTAAAAACAGTTGCAGAGAGACACAAACTTGATGCTTACGTATTAAAACATACACTGCCGACGAGTGTCTGTGAATAGACTCATAGGTTGAAACGCAAACTTAATAAGTTGACAAATTCATCAAAATACAACTTTTATTTTTATTGTTTCTGTTGACGTTTTGGCAGTGCTGCCTTCGTCGGAACGACTGTCCACCAGGTGTCGCTGTGGTGGACAGTAAGTAATCATAGATGCGTGGAAGTTGGTAGGACTTCTCGTCTCGGTTTATCGACTTGTCTTATTCTTACCTGATGCCAGGTTACCACCCATATTCCAAACAAAAATTTGACACCGTAACATCCACAGGACGAACATGCAGTCTTACTGCAACTTTAATTTCTACATTATTCGCGATAAAATTTAATCGGTAGAGCTCCATTTCTACAGATTTAAAGAAACTGATAAGACGTGCATGTTCTTGAGAACCAGTTGTTTTATGCGTACGATATTGCAAAGCTTACTTAAGTGAAATAGTTTTTGACAGATAATAGTTTAGGCTACATACATTAACAAAATGCTCGTCACGTATAAGGTCACGTGGAGTTTAGTTGCAGTTTGTGCGGCATCGTCTATTGGTGTAGCTGTGGATTTCGTTGTCAAGCCATTGCTTAAAGTTGAACTGTTCTGTTTTTATATAGGTCTGTACGCGGAGTCGCACGGTGTGGTCGACAACTACATGTACGATATCAAACACGACACCGAGTTTCTGATCGGAGACAACCCGGAGCAGTACTTTTCATATTGGTGGAACGACGGAGAACCTTTGTGGATCACGGCCAGTAAGCAGGTCAGTGAAATTGATTTTTAGCGGCTTATTAACACTAAGTAGACCAGTTCATTTAGTGGGGTGTGGCACAGACACGGTCCAAATAATATTGCACTGTCTAAAAGACCAGTGGCGTCATTCTACTAAATCGTTGGGGTTCTCAGTAATTCTAGTTAGGTCTCAGTTTTTGTAACATATAGTTTTGGCAGCAGTAACATTGTTTTAAAAATACAATTTACAAGAAAAACTAAAATCATAAATCTTTGAAGGGTCCGCGGACCCCTCCAGCCGCTCTCAAATGGCGCCCCTAAAAGAGACAACTCAAGTTAAATCTTACGTGCTCGTAAACATCAGTTTTATCTACACAATTGTGCTTATATGCGTGTTCAAGTGTTTACTTGTTAATTATTGTCTTTTTAAGTTTCTGTCAGTTATTGGCTATAGAAAATTAATCTTTTGCATTTACGTTTGTTTTGTGCATTAAAAGATACTTGCTTAATTGTCTAGTTAAATTTTGCTGTACAGAGTGGGCCACAAAAAAACCATCCCCTATATTATTTTGCTTAAAATGCTACTGCATTTGTTTATATGGACAAAATGGCATACCATATAAATTGCTAGCTTGTTCTGCACATATTGATGTCAAAACCTAATGAGTATGTCAAAATGTTATTAAAAATAATACAATAGAATCAAAGCACCCCAATTGTATTATATCACAATGGTGAAACACAAATAAAAATACGTGCTTGCGTGTATGTCTAAATAAACAGCAAAAACTTCATACAACAACAAGACAGTCAAGTAAACAACTGTTCAATGTACCATTCTGAATCTCTCTCGGAATTTTTACTGGACCCAGGGTTGCCTTGCTGGCTGCATATCAGCTCCGCTACACACTCGATATTCTGTGTTGTTCGGACAGTCCGCTTCCGTCCATTGCCGACCTTTCGAGAAATCGAGTTTGTCTTGTCAATTTTGCGCAGAAGATCTTTAACAGAACTGACCGCCCAATTCTTGTTAGGAAACTCTTTACAAATGCGTTTAGCGCCCCATCCCTTTTGTTGGCGAACGGGTTTGATCGACACTTTATCCTCGTACTGTACATTAAATGACGTTACACTGTTTTCGCCATTGTGTTTCCTGTAGAGTTGGGTTGCTTTCATTTATTTTATCCCATTACAAAATTATTGAAAAAATATTTGCACGAAATTTGCACATGTTACTAAGAATTGATTATATTTCAACGTGCGTTATTCACTTTAAAAGTACATCACTCTTGGAAAACATAATTAGGTGACATGTAGGGGGATTTTTATGGCCTACTCTGTATTTTATAATGAATGTTTCACGACATAATTATTGCACGTGTTCAGGGTAGGCGCAGCTACTTCTATTACTGGAACGGCTGCGAAGTTGAGATACGCGGGCATCGTCCGACGTTCTGCTCGCCGTATCAGTCGACTCCAAACCCAAACATAGCGAACTTCTCTCACGCGCTGCAGCAAGCTATCACTCTATTGCGAAACGATTCTGCTGATCTTGCAGGTAATTAATGCCTATTATACCGTACATGTTGTCGTGTTTTCACTGCGCATGCGCAAAACCACTACTTTTTGTACTTTCTACCGAAAATCACGCGTTTCTACTGAAATCGGCGACATCGATTTCCGATGGGAAAAATGTATATTTTTATTTTTATCTACGCGCGTTAGCATTGAGAAGAATATAAAATATTTTCCAACCTCTATTCTGTCATACCAGATTTGTAACGACCGCTTAACAGATCTGTAATCGTCAGAGAAAAAACTTTTTATTGTGTTGTGTATATTTATTATGCTTCTGTTTTAGCTGTTCTGTTGTAAAGCTGCCTTAGACTTCTGTGTTTGCATTACGAGGAGTAATTCTTAACTAAGCACAAATTTATATTTGCGTGTTTCAAAAAATAGGTCTAAAATGCTGTTTTTGGTTTGGTACTGTATTGATGTACAAAACATCAGCGGCGTCGCGAATGATTAAAAGTAGGGGGACAGGAAGTTGCATTTTCTGACAGCCAGCTGAAAATGTCCTACACTGCAGATTATGGGAGTTCTAAAAATTCAATGTTGCTTTTAAATTTACCAAAAATGATAATTTACGGCCAAAAATTTTGTATTTTTGGGAAAAAATTTTCCGACAGGTTAGAATTACAGAGGAGGGTGTCAATTATCCTTGTCCGTTGTTGCCATGACGACGCCACTGAAAACGAATTGTGAATGTTTGCCAGGCGTGTATGTGGAGTTAGTCGATGCGGCCGGTCATGACTTTGGTCCGGACTCGGACGAAGTAAAGATGGTGACGAAACAGGTCGATGCTGTTCTATCATACGTATGAAATGTAAACATATGATAACATTAATTTCTATAAACACCATAAAATATTCAGCAAACGATCGAACGAGCAAGAGCAAAATCTTACACATCTTAGCTTGTTTAGATGTATGCTGTGTTGATATTGTACCGTGTTGATATTCACATGGCTGCCTTGGCAGTTGGTTTGACGTTTAACGTAGATGGTTTCCATGGCTGCCGTCAGCACATGTTCTCATGAGAGACTTGTGGTGACCATTGAGTAAGTAGCATTAAATTTACTCGTATTTATTTTTCGAATTTTACGCGCGTATAATAGGTCTGCAAAAAAAAAACAAAAGTAAGTTGAGCAAAAATTCGCTATTTTTACAGACCCCATTTGCCGTTTTTTACGTCAGCCAATTTTTGCACATCGAGTCGTATCTCAGATATTTTTTTTTGGTTTTGAGTTGCAGAAAGATTGGTTGAAAATGTGGGAGCTGTGGAGTATCGAAATTTTGGACTTTCGTTTGACGTGGCACATCGCTTATACAACAGCTTTTTGCTAAGCCGCACAAGCCGTGATTTTGTTCAGCGCACGCGTATGTGAATCGAACTGCGTGTGAAACAGGTTGACGCGGAGCTTGTTCGTGTTCTTGACGCCGTGAGCGAGGCGGGCAACATCAACCTGATGGTGTTCTCGGACCACGGCATGTCTGCGAGACTCGGCGGACGTGGTGACGCTACGAGTGGACTTATCAACGTGCTGGACTACGTCAGCAGCGACGACTGGGTGCGTGCCGCCGGATCCAAGTCTGCACCGGCACTACAGATCTGGCCTAAGCCCGACAACGAGGACAGGGTGAGTCAGGCCCGTCGAGAACCACAGCGGGGCCCGGGGAAACATTCTTGCGGGGTTCTTCTGGGGAGAATATTTTTTGGTTTTTTTAAATGTCGCATTTTGGCGTAATTTATATTCTTGAGCGCTGGCGGGCCCCAAACGTCGAGGGGGCCGGGGTAACTTACCCCTACCTTCTTTTTCCCTTTCTCGACGGGCTTGGGGTGAGTTTACAAAAATGAGCTGAACTAAAGTAAAAATTTACTGAATTTTATTTGCGTTTAAGGAGAGTATTAAACGACATAATTAAACTGAACTAAAATGCCACTTTCCTTGCATTGCACAAACTGTACAAAGCGGACGAACTGACAGTTCACTTTGTTACACTTCGCGAAGTGTATTAATACCTTATTTACACGATCGAGCAAACATCGAGCAGACATCAAGCAAACGTTGAGCAAACGTCGAACAAACATCAAACTGGCTCGTTCAGCTAACATACAGCCAGCTCGTCGAGTCAGCTTGATCGTGTAAACGGGGTATAAGCAAGTTCCGTTTAGTTTGGTGGTTTAGCACTGACGCCGTGTAGACGCGCCTTAAAATACACCAGGCAACAACAGTCTGCGACAATGGATTTCCCACAACCACGCCGTGAGAGCTGCACTGAACCGTTTTAAGTTCGGTACTTTTTTTGTTCACTGTTATAAACTGTTTTCGCACATTTCGTTTTTTAAAATTCTTTGAAAGAAACTAGGCCTATATAAGTAATGTAGAAATTATTTTTATTTAGCAGAAGAGAGTATAAATTATCTTTGTATGTGTGACGTAGCTTTACGAAACGCTTCGCTCGGCGCACGCCAACATGACGGTCTACAGGAAGCAAGACATTCCCGACAGATTTCATTTCAAGAATCACTACCGAGTTCCGCCACTGTATTTGCTGGCTGACGAAGGATACGCCATCGTTAGGGTCAGTGTATACGAAAGCCGATATGATTTTTTCTTTTTAGGACAGCCCTTTTTAGTTAGTTTGTCAGGAGTTTGCGGTTTGTGCTTGAGAGCTTCCGTGTGTACAATGTTCTTAAAATTGTATTGTCTTTGCTTGTTGACCAGTGATTAGATTTTGGCGGCGATTATTTGCGTCTTGTAATTTTTAAGTTAAGGATGCTAAGTGGATAAGTTGTTTTACGGCACAAAGTGCAATTTCTCTAGGCAACCGATAGAAATTGTTCTAACCCAAATTTTGGAATTTCTATTGAAATGATTTCTAGCAATTCTTGACACACTTAATGACAGAAATATTACCATTGCTTCCAAAGTTACGGCTGTAACAAGACTTTGTTTCGTATTTTGCACTCCGAAAAATCAAACAGCAGCTTGTAATGTTCAGTGTTCGCTATCGTTGAACAGTTTATCTCAGAGCACATTCGATACATTGTCCCATCTCTCGCAGAAGCTGCAATCGGGACACTAATATCGGCAGTATCCATTCGGCAAGCTTAGGACGATAAAGTCTATTTTTCATTTATCTTAACATTAATAACTACACCACAGTGTAAAACGTTGACGCACGAAGGTTTCAGAAATCGGTTACGCTTATTACCAGGCTGACGTCTTGTTCAGTGTTTCCCAGCTATAGCTAAGCTTTTTGATTTTCTGCTTGTGTGTTTTCAGAACGCATCGACGACACGACTGCCTTATGTCGGATTTCACGGCTATGACAACGAGCGTTATCTCAACATGCACGGAATATTTCTCGCTTACGGACCAGGTGCTTGATTCTGATTTCTTGCTTCAGCTTGCCGAAGAGCGTTTTGAGTTTAACTTTTTTTCTTCGTTTTCTGCTAAGCTGTATAACCTTGAAACGGTGGGCCTACCTTATATTTAAGCGATTTTAACTGTTTGATCATACGCCTGATTGTCCGATTGATCGATCGGTCTATTGAAATGAGATGACCTTGTCTACTGATTACGTCATTGAGCACACCAATGAAGTTATTCAACGCCGGACCCGGTTAGCACTTGATGGGTGACCGTAGGCAGGCGGATAAACTATCCGGGTATGTAACCAGCCGCTCAGGTCAACTCAGCCTGGCCATCACTCTATGGCTAGGCGCAATGAGTACCAACGAAAGCCGCATGGGACGTAGATAGGCACACCACGTGATGCACTAGCTCCGTATCCGTGGTCTCGCAGTATAAACCGGTGTCTGACTGAGGGCTAAGGAAACAGATATCCGCGGCGCCTTATGGGTCGTATTATAAATGTAAGAAAAGTTTTTTTTATGTTTTTTATTCTTGCCACGGTTTTCACGTTTTCAACGTTTTTTTATCTTCTCAACGGTTTTTTGTTTTTATAAAAAAAACGTTTATTAAAATTTGAAAATTCCAACAAGAACGTCATAAATCACTTTTAAAGCCACTGAAACAAATTAATAGGTTATAGTGATGGTAGTTTACTTAGTCTAATGATACTTGGTCATATGACCACATAATTAAACAAAAATAACATATTCTTTTTTTTACTTTTAGCTTTACTGCACTTACATCATTAGGTTTCAGGCAAGTAGCTAAACAAATTAAGGCTAACGTTTTTATCAACTTTTTAACGTTTTTGAAAAATTTTTTTGTGGAACGTTTTTTTACATCTATGGGTCGTATGGCTTGGGAAGAAATTGTGTTTTTAGGTTTACGTACTAATTACATTGCTTGCTGCAGACTTCAAGAGCAACAGCGCCTTCCGCGTGGGTCGGCTGCCGAGTGTGAACGTGTACCAGCTGATGTGTCACGTGATGCGCCTGACGGCAGCGCCACACAACGGCACCTGGTCGTACGTCTGCGACGCACTCGCCGACCAACACGCCTGCCAGCGCGGACCTTACAGAGGCAGCAGCGTCTCCATGGCAACGATGACGCCACGGCGACAGGATCCCGCCGGTCGCTGTGTAACGGTCATCGCCGCAGTGATGTCCCTGTTTTACCTGATTCCTGGGAAGTTCTAAGCCGCATGAGCACGCTACAGAATGCCCAAAAAGTAATTTAAGTACAGAACCATGCACCGACTGAATGATCTGTCGCTGGTCTATACGGGCGATCGCCATTTCTAGTCTTCCAGTCTTTTTATCAACACACGTGTATATGTTTTGTTAACTTTTCAACGCCTAATTGCTAATCTGAGAGTGTGTGCTTGCTTGCTTGTTTGCTTGTAGTGCTCTGTAGATTTCGATCTGTAGAAAAAATGTTTCAATAAACTGGTTCACTCCGTCACGTATTGGTTGCTGCTAGTCGATTTCTTTTTGTAGGCCTAATCGTGGCGTCTGCTTGTACATTATTAACCCTCATGTTACGTTTCTATTTTTGCACGCATTATGGAGTCAAAAAGGGTTCCAGACGTTTAAGCGTCAAAATGGTCAAATTTGTTTTTTTTCTAACAGCATTAGTGGCAGTATTGTGGAAACGACCGACAGCCGAAAATAACAATATGGCTATTCAGATCGAAAGTACTTAGATGTACATGTACATCTCCAATACTATGACAGACAGTGGCGTATTTAGGGAGAAGGCAACGGTGCGATGGCCCCCTCTTTGGCCCAACCATGAAAATTTTTTAAGGCGACTTTATATGAAAAGGTGCGGTTTTTGGCCGTTTTCAGCAAAAATTACCGATACAATATGCGATTAAAATCGCCATGTGAGATTGCATCTGATGTGATGCTGTAATTTTCTGCGTTTCCAAATTTCAGGAAAAAATGCGCGAATTTGCGGCTTCCATTGAACGTTTAAAAGCAAAAAGTGTTTCAGCTTCAGGGGGCAAGCCCCCTGACCCTCCGACCAGGGGCTCTGACCCTGGACCCCGCTGGGGGCTCCGCCCCAGACCCCCGTTATAGGCTCGCGCTCTGCGCGCTCGCCATGCCCCCTTTTCCAAATCCTAAATACGCCACTAGTGACAAATGGCGTCGAACTTACAATTGAAAAATTCAAGGTATTAGACTACGATGTCAGAGAGTTCGCTGAGTGTGGTCACGTGTCCAAAATGGCAGAACCGGCGCCCAAAAGAGATCCATTTACCGGCTGTCGGCGATTTGTACTGGATAACTGAAAAGACTCGTGTCGAAATGGTGCTTCGAACGTAGCGTTAAACTATTTAGTGTCAATGTCCGTCTTTGCCATGTTATAGGTTTCAACTAGAGCTGTCGAAGCGTTAATTTTTTAACGTATGCGTTAATGCGTTAATAACGCATCGTTAATACTGCTGAGATTTTAGGTAGATACATCGAGAGAGTTACAGGAATAAAGCCCACGAAGTCGCGCCTGTGTCGCAGGACCGTAACAGTAGTGATGAAACGGCAACAAAACAATTTCTTATTACTTGAGTAGGCCTATTATTCGATCGCGGTTTAATGGAACGTTGGAACTTCTGCTTCACCGAATTTAGTAATTTTGCGCATGTGCGTTAATTGTTTTAACGCGCGGTAATTTATTAAGGCGTTAACGCGTTAAGTTAACGCGTTAATTTGACAGAGTTTCAACACGGTCTATACAGCGTATTATGTGAGTCTATAACGAAGCATAATACAGTATACCCTTTAAACCGTTTTGAAAAGTACGTATTTCATGACAGTGATCGACGGTGAGTTCTGCCTGAGAATGGGTGCTGATCACACTCACTCACGCGTTTCGGGCGTCACGCTTGAGTGCAGTGAGATTATAGGCAGTTATAACGTTCCAGCCACTGCGGTGAAAGATAGGCGACAAAAGTAGGTCAAACCGCACCACAAGTTATAAACAGTACCCCCTTCCCCTTCGGCAACATTTCCGCCACGTTGTCACGCTACAGCCGGTGCACGGACGCGATTATAAAGAGACAAGCGAGTCGCAAGTCGATAACGCCGCTGTTATACTCGCTGGCTTTTATGAACTTCAGTCTACAGTCAATATTGACTCTTCTGCTTCTTCGTCGTCTGTTTATGGTGTGGGCTGACGTTCAGTCAAGCGCCGCGCTGAACGCAGTTCTATCAACCTCGTGGTAACAGAAAATAAAATGATCTGAGCTGGTGAGAAGCCGTGTTATATAGCCATAATTATATATCGCCGATTTGGTTGTTTATCCTCACAAAAAAAGATTTACTGTCGTAGAAAAACCGTGCGGTGTTTTATAATCTAAAAATATAGTTACATTTATAGCTGCAAGATGCCGCGAACTGAGTAGTTTCTGTGTAACGATCCCGCAAATAAGTATAAGCCGCATTATGTGTGTTCGATAACTCATTTTTGTGACATCTGTTGGTTTATTTTCCTTTGAATTATTGTCTACAACGCTATGATGAGTGAATAAACATTATTAACCAAATAGCCAAATTGCTATTTTACTGACATAGGAATTGTCTTTGTTGACGTTCATAGTCAAACGGCAGAGAAAATAGAAAAGTTAGTTGCTCATAATTAACACGATAGACTCTCATGTCTTACGCCTTATCTCCATAGTATGCCTACTGTAGGCTACTAGTAGCCCTTAATGATAACTACAGGCTGACCCAAAGGTTCAACAAAGCAATTGACATTAAAAATATTTTACGTCAGATGTCGCCTTCTCTTTCTATAATGCTAGGTGCTACCTAGTAGCTATTTCCTTACTTTTAACAGATCTAAAGCCTACAACAAATACAATTTCTTATATGCTGAAATGTTTGAAGCTTGTTGTACGTTTTCTTATCTGTAGAGAAGAAAGAAAACTAACAAAGTTTTAGCTATATTTTATAGTGAACTGCAGGTCCAAATCTAAACGTCATCGACAGCGATTGGTACAAACAAAAATAATTCAAAACATTTCTACAAAAAGAACAGCAAAGTTATCGGAGTAAAAGTTAAATATTATATGCTTTGTTTAAATGTATCTATTGCACTGCACTGAATAAAGCACTGATAACGCCTAAAACTCGTATAAAAATATTCAGTAAAAAATATACAGTTGTACATTAAACATGTACGCACAAACAATAAAGTCGACGAAATGAAAATATCACACGATGTTTTATAGGCACCTACAAAATTGCAACGAAAAAATGAAACTCCAGTCGTTCAGTTCACGCAATCAATACGCGCATTCTAGGCAAAATACGCACAATTTGTTTTATACCAGCAGTGCAAAAATAACGGCAAATAACGGGGTAGCAACTGTCATAATTTAGGCTGTAAATTGATCTCAAATTTTGCAGCGTGACAAATATTTACAGCAAGATTATATTTCTGTTAGAGAAGATTTATTTGACGCGCTACAGGTATTCTGTAAGCGTCTATGGCACGATTATCATCTGTTGTCCGTCTGGCTCTGTGGTTTAACGGTAGGTTCAAGAGGAAAACTTATTGCACGACTAGTTAGCTCTGTGTCAGGGCTATTAGCGCACAAAATTTAAAGAATGCAGTTCAAGGGAAACATTTTCAAATTTTGGGTTGAATTAAAAGAGAATAAAAAAATGTGCGTTTTCAACGAAAAAACTGGCAATATCTCGGAAACAGTGAGAGTCAGGGCCAAGGTTACTATAATTTGCTAATAGGAAGTCGCATATTGGTTTTCAAACGATATAAAAACCTTAAATGACCTTGAAGGTTAATACGGCAACAGAAACTGTATAGTATAGGCTCTAGCGCGTCTTCTCTAACGAAAACTGGGTTTTTCTTGTTTTTTTTTTTATATAATTTGGGCGAAAATTAGCTTTAATTTTGAAGTCGTTATTGATGCAATCGAAATTACAATCTGTGGCCATGGACCAAACAGTGAAGTTAAAAAGTCAATTGTGACAAGCGAAGCGCGGTTAACCTCGACCACAAGATGAGCACTGAATAGATGTAATTAATTAGTGCCATTCCTATAACAAAAAGGCTCTGTGATCCAAAAGTCTGACACAGCTACAAAGTGAACGATTCGGTTTTTGATAAATATGTTACAGATTTAAATATTTATTATTTAGCATAGAACCGAATACACCTATGCAAAAACGGAAATTATTGTGATATGGAGAATGATACTCCGTTTACACGAGGAAGCATACATGCATGAAACACACATGAAGCACAGATATTCAATATACTGTACACCGTTATCAAGCCAGCTCTAAAAGTGCACAATGTGTGCTCTAAGTTTGCTTCAAGTTTGCTCTAAGGTTGCTCTAAGCAAGTGTGCTTTGTGTGTGCTGCATGTATAGCCTATGCTTCATGTATGCTTCCTCGTGTAAACGGTGTATAACTCTGGGACCAGGGACTGTGATCCAAAATTTTGACGCAGCTACGAAACGAACCGCAAAACAACGAACTACGAACTGTAGAACTGGTACGGCTTGAGAAAAGCGGCTGCGTTGTACACCGACGACGGAGCGGCATCCGACACTGCAAGGTGATGATGTGAACTGGACGGTAGCTGCGGATGACGATGAACGTGCAGAGGAGGCAGCATCTGACTGAACCGCTGGTCGCTTGGCAACGTCGTCTGCAGCTGGTGCTCGACCCGCCCTGCAGCACTGACATCCCCAGCAACCCCCGCGCGATGTCGCCGCAGAGCTTCATAGACCGGAAGTGGCGTCGAGGACGCTGATAGTACTTCCGGTGAGGCGGCGCTGGTAAACTGCGGATAGCACAAGTCGCCGGATGTGACTGGACCGTGAGGTTGCAGAGGCGGATACTGAGGATGCTGAAGCAACGATGAAAAATGGTGGTTGCCACCGTGGTACTGGTGATAACCGGCGGCCTGTAGGTGATGTCGCAACTGCTGAATCCCTGTCGTCGTCGCCGGTTTGATGGCGTACTGGTTGCGATGCTGGACGTCGTTTTGTGCGCAGTATTCGGGGCTCAATGATAACGCAGTGGCGGCACTACGAGCCTTGCTGCTGTAGTCTGCCATGGCGATCGCACGCAGTAAGCTCACGGTGTCGTCCCTATCCGCTGGACCAGTGCTGGCAGGTAACGTAAATATCGGTTTGACGTCATCCGCGGTTGTAGCAGGTTCCCGGAAGTCGTCTCCGTTGTCCACAGGTCTGCACAATTTGGGAAAAAATAAATATTTTTAAACTGCAAGCGCATACGGCAAAATGTGTTTTAAATAACTGTTTTCGTTAAATAATTGTAATGCAGTTTGTAATTAATTTGTCATATTTGGCGTCACGTTACACAAAATAAAGCTTATACGTCGAAAACTGTAGAAAAAAAAACGAAAAACAAACTTTTAAAATGCTAGCAGGACAGGAAATTAAACCAGCAGCTTGCAAGATGTACATTGTACATGTTGCAGCGATAAAAATAATCCCCTAAAAAACGTCTGTATGTCAGTGACGCCATAACGGAATTAGCCAAACGTTTTAGTTTTGTACGGAAATGTTCGATAAGTATCGGGTTCAATAATTTTTTTTTCAAATAAACATACGGCTGCGCCCGGGATATTTACGAAAAAACGAGTCAAACATTGTAAAAACTAAATACCAAAGAAAACCAGTTACCGGGTAACTAAAAACCAAATTTGAGTAACATCATAACGACTAGCAATGACTTTCAAATTAACGTCATTTTTAAATTAAACATGTTGACGAGTGATGACACGAAAATACGTATGCAAGACTTGAATATCAGCGCAGCTATATTTTTTTCGCTTTTTGCTTAAAATTGCACTTCAATTCCTTAATCACTATAACACGTGCATTTCTAACTTAGTTCTAATAATGATAATTTTTGAATCAAATAAAATATTGTAACAAAACTTGTTGAAAATTTGTTTTTAAAAATCTGGCACAATTACGGAGACAAAAAAAATTCGCATAGGAAAATTTTTAGCCGCTCGTACTCAAGTAACGGTCGAGCTTATGGTACGAGTTGTCGTCTGTCTGTCTGTCCGTCTTCTGTCACAAATGTATTGTGGCTAAACGGTGCGAAATAAAGCCTAGGTTGCTATTGATCACTAATAGAAGTCACATATTAGCTTTCAAATGGCATAAAAACATCGACGTTAAATGACTTTGAAGGATCATAACGCGCTATGGTCTGCCAATCGTGCGGTATTGTGGCTAAAAAAATAAATCGTAAAGTGTTGGCGATAGTACCATCGAATAGGGCGTTAGCAATTTTTTATAGGTTGTCAATAGTAACCATGTCTTCATCTGCAGCGGTTTGACCGCAATTTTTAATGGAAAGTTTTAAACTATGTAGCGTATCTCGAAAACGCTGAGAAATAAGGCCTAGGTTGCTATTGATCACTAATAAGAAATCCCATACTTGCATGACCTTGAACGTCATTGACAACTAGACTCGGACAACAACTCGGACGAGAAAATCGGCGCGTGTAGCCACGGTCCTACACATCACCTACTCAACCAGAAAGCTGTAGTCTGCAAACAATCTATTTAAATGACCTTTACAATCACGGTCTCCGGAAAAAAAACTTCAGAGTCTAAGCCTAGAGGTTTACAGCTAAAATATGTTCTCAATAATCTGTTACAAGCCTGTTGTCGTTGGTGAAGGTTGAACTCTGGGCGGTGGATCTCAGCAGTTGGCGGTGCTCAGTTGTCTGGATTGTCCCATCAGATGCTGTCCCGTCGACGTGCTCAACGTCGTCACCGCTTGCCGTAGACGTTCTACTGCTTCGTCTCAGCTGTTCCTTCCGCGCACACTTGAAGCGCTTTTGACGCCGCAGAAAGCAGCCGTTCTCGAACATGTTGCCCGACTCTGGGTGCATCTTCCAGTAACTGCCTTTGCCCGGCTTATCAGCCGACCGCGGTACCTGAGCACACATTCACAGAACGATGACACGCTTTGGTATACAGATAATAATTTAAAACCGCGAAAAACACACGACGGTATCGAAAATGGAAAACCAACTAGAGACTTCCAGAGAACCGACAGAGATTCCGTGAACGTAGATTGCACCGTTTTGGTAGGGCAGCGGGACGGGATGCTGACGCCCTGTAATAATCACTATAAACCAAATGATGTTTAATTCGAACGAACACGAAGTCTGTCTAACAGCGCCTCGCTATAAAGTACAACTAGAAGGATTCCCGGGTGTAACTCAAATCGATGTTATTTAACTAGGCCTACTAATTTTTTTCTAGCATGTTCTCTGACGTGTAAACTATAGTAAAAAGGCACACATAAACATATAATAACAGTAGGATAATTTTTCAACAAAATCCAGGCAAACTTTTGAACTTCCAATTAATGCGTTAGCTCACGCGTCAGGACGAAATCTCGATTAAAAAGTAACACCGCTAAAAATTAACGGACCGCATCTGTAGTGTATAATAAGACCTGTGTTTAGCTTTCCGTTTTGCTGTCCACGAATGTTATTTTGATTATGATAAGTGACGTGGCGAACCGGTAACGCGTTGTGTCCGATAAACGAAGTTGCTCTTTGTTAGACCGGGTGAGTACTTGGATGGATGACTGACTGCGGGCAGGTAAACCATCTCGGTATGTAACCATCCGCCTAAGTCAACTCAGCCTTCATCCCTCCGGGGTAGGTTAGTGGAGTACCGGCCTATTTGGCTGGGGTTAAGACGGGGCGCGTTCAACTGTGTCGGGTGGCAGTTAACACTGTGTGATCCCATACGGCAGGTGACGCTCCGTAGCTTTAAAATGGGTTTCCTAAAAGAGCTATACACCACCTTTAACTTTTTAACCTTTAACGATGATGATTAAAATGATAATGACGACGACGATTTTTAATTAAGTCAACGCTTTCTCTCTAGTGAAACGAATATATGCGTCGTAGTTACCTTGACGAAGCAGTCGTTGAACGAGAGGCTGTGTCGAATGGAGTTCTGCCAGCGGACCTGGTTCTGTTGGTAGTACGGGAAATGTGTTGAGATGAACTGATAGATCTCGTTCAGTGTCGCCATCTGCTGCGGGTACTTCTCAATCGCCATCGCAATCAGTGATATGTACGACAGCGGCGGCTTGGCGTAGCTCCGCCTCGCGGCACCTGAAATATAGAAGAAATATGATAGAAACATATAAAATAATAAAAAAATTCGTAGCAATAAATTAACGAGATGGAAAACTCTCAGTACAACGTGACGTCGTCCATGGTTTTAAACTGAACAAAAATATGACTATGGACGAGGCTGCCGTAAGGCTGCCTAGTGTTTCGCTCCACTTGCAACAATCATGTGTTCAATCATATTCGATAAGCACCAGCACCCGATTAGGCACCAGCGTCGCTCGCTAGCGTTAGCGTTATGCATAATGCATAAGAATTAGGGTTAATTTCAGGGTTATGGAGGGTTTAGGATTAGCGTCAACTTATTTCAGAGAATTATGTGACGACAGATAGACGTCACCCACACTATAGCCATGAATTCGATACGACGACAAGATGGGAAGGTGTACTTTGCGAAATTTTACCTACGGAACGTTCCGCAAATTACGCCTTGGAGTTTTTCTGCATTCTGCATTCTGCAAAATTCAAATAAAATCAAATAATCAACTTTGCGTATAGGCGTAGGCTTAAAATTAGAGTCTCGAATCAACTCTTGAAACTCTTGAAACGCCGTTAACTCACGAGCGTAAGCCGGCACATCACACAAGAATCCCAGGTCAACTCAAGTAGCCTAGGCCCAATCCACAAACGATTCCTGACGCGGCGCAAAGACCGAGTCGCTTGCTCAGCTCAGGTAAATATTGCTTTAATTTTGTAAGCTTCGAGTATACAGGGTTGGCCAAAAAATGGCACAGTTTTTTGTATACCTCATAACTTCACCAAATATTAACCGATTTTCAAAATTTTTTTACTGTCAGAATCAGGAGACAATTTGCAATAAAACTGTTACTATAGATCTCACCACACCTAAAGTATGTTGCTACACTACCTTGTGAAATGTCAGTGTCTTAAACAGTAACAATTGAAAACAGAATGACTTCTGCAACAATATATTTTAAGAAATTAACAACAGAACAACGTGTTTGTTGTCTCAGTTATTGTCTAAAAAGTCATGTCTCACAGTTTTACATCAAATGTTTAATG